>Ga0307930_1000317_pt1 | contig 37546 bp, 37 predicted proteins | sample OrgLakmetageno46_FD_203161 | JGI IMG/M metagenome (GOLD analysis project Ga0307930, IMG submission 203161) | Saline water microbial communities from Organic Lake, Antarctica - #46 | ecosystem: Environmental > Aquatic > Non-marine Saline and Alkaline > Saline | place: Antarctica: Organic Lake...
ATTAGCGAGTGACTTAAAAAAATTACAGCTGTTAGTTCTAAAAAAACTAGTGTCTATAAAATCTTATAAGGGGTTAAGAAGAAAACAAGGTTTACCCGTGAGAGGGCAAAGGACACACACGAATGCAAAAACAGCTCGTAAACGCCGGTAGCTATCCTTCTTATTTTTAGGATATAACAAACTCTGTAGTGAATACTCTCATAGCCCCTCACATTTGCAGGGTAGTAGATTTAGGTCTTTCATAGAAAGGTTTTATAGAGACTTTTTAATATTTTTTGAATTTACTATGGCTCAGTTTGATTCGTTAATTGTATTCCCTTTGATTTGGTCTTTATTGATTAGTTTAATTTTTTATTATAGTATATCCATAGAAATGTTAATTCCTGATTTTTTTGGGGTTAAGAAGTTCAGAGAGAAAAAGTCTTTATCACCATCTTTCTCTGTATTCTTGAAAAAAAACTCGGAGGTTCAGAGAGATTCTTCTTACAAGATTTTTTTATAAAAATAGTTATGCTGAAATCTATTTTATGCTTTTCCAAACGGAACAACAAAAATAAAAGTAGTAAAGTATCTCATACTTTATTGTTTAAAGAACAATTTAAATACTTCAAAACAGCTCATTCTTTCCATTTAGTAGACCCTAGCCCTTGGCCTCTCGTAGCTTCTTTAGGAGCGTTTATGTTCGCTGTTGGTGCTGTTTTATACATGCATAAGTTTATTGGCGGTTGGAATCTTTTCATAACTGGATTTTCAACTATCCTGTATGTTATGTACACTTGGTGGAGAGATATTATTAGAGAAGCAACGTTCGAAGACACACATACTATTACAGTGCAAAAAGGATTACGGCTGGGTATGATACTGTTCATTGTTTCAGAAGTGATGTTTTTTTTTGCTTTTTTTTGGGCATTCTTTCATTCTAGTGTAGCACCTACTCATAATCTTGGTGGAGTGTGGCCGCCTAAAGCTATTAATACTATTAATACTTTTACAATTCCTTTAACAAATACCTTCTTCTTACTGACCTCAGGTGCGACTGTAACTTGGGCGCATCATGCGCTTTTAGCGAGGGCAAAAAGACATACATTAGTTGCTTTTATCTTCACATTAATTTTGGCTACCTTATTTACAGGTCTACAGGGGCTAGAGTACGTAAATGCACCGTTCAATATTAGTGATGGTGTTTACGGTTCTTGTTTTTATTTAGCAACAGGTTTTCATGGATTTCATGTTTTTGTTGGAACCATCGCATTATTTATTTCTTTTCTTAGAAGTGTAGTGAACCATTTCACAGACAAACATCACTTTGGATTTGAGTCCGCGATATGGTACTGGCATTTTGTTGATGTTGTATGGTTGTTTTTGTTCATTAATGTTTATTGGTGGAGTAGTCGATAAGTTTTCTTACCTTAGAATAAAAAATGGAAATGTTTCTAGTTCTAGATAATTCTTTGGTACAAAAAGAATACTCAATTATTGCAATTTATATACTATTTGCCATTATATTAACCGTGTTGATTATCGGTGCTTCTTATCTGACAGCCAAACAAAATCCTGAGTCTGAAAAATTGTCTGCTTACGAATGTGGGTTTGAACCATATGAAGATGCTCGTCATGTTTTTGATATCAGGTTTTGTGTAATTGCAATCTTATTTATTATATTTGACATAGAAATTATGTTTTTAATCCCTTGGTGCGCCTCTCTTTCTAAGTTGGATCTTTTAGGTTTCTGGTCTATGATTGACTTTTTTTTCGAGTTAGGTGTGGGGTTCTTTTACGTATGGTACGTAAGAGCTCTTGAATGGGACTAGGAAAGGTGCTTTTATCTACTTAGGTAAAGGTTAAGGTAAATTAAAATCCTGAAGAGCATGAAAATATTTATTTTCAAAAATGAACGTATACAAAACTTTACTAATGATGTTAGGGGTTCCGGCTTATTGGTTCGGGGATAGCCCGGTTTCGTATCAATTAGGATTCCAAGATCCAGCCACTACAACAATGGAAGGTATTTATTTATTTAACCTTCACTTATTGTTTGTAATTATCGGTATTGTAATATTAGTAGGATGGCTTCTATACACAATACTAACAAATTTCACAGAGTTAAATAACAGTAAAGTAGCAAATTTCACTCATTCAAACACATTAGAAATTGTTTGGACCTCTTTACCAGCTCTTGTTCTTTTAAGCTTAGCGTCACCGTCATTCTCGTTACTATATAGTTTAGATGAAATTTCAAATCCTGAGTTAACCTTAAAAATTTTAGGTCACCAGTGGTATTGGAGTTATGAAATTTCTGATTTTAACTCTTGTTCCGAAACCACTCAAAACTTAAAATACGCAAGTTATATGCTTACAAACGAGTCGTTAAAAGAAAACAGCTCGATTGGCTTTTTTCGGTCTCTAGAGACTAATAAAAGAATCGTACTACCGACAAATACACATTTACGGCTATTAATTACAGCAGTAGATGTTCTTCACAGCTGGACCATCCCTTCGTTTGGTGTAAAAGTGGACGCTTGCCCTGGTAGATTAAATCAAGCTAATTTGTTTATTAAGCGGTTTGGAGTTTTCTTTGGCCAGTGCAGCGAAATTTGCGGTGTAAATCACGGGTTTATGCCTATTGTGCTTTTAGCTCTTCCGTCAGTACAGTATCATTACTTAATAATGACAAATTTAGAATTCAATTAACCAATTTAATTTAGAATTTCTTAAAAGCTTGTAGCTCAGTTGGTAAGAGCGTGCGCCTGATAAGCGCAAGGTCAGTAGTTCAAGTCTACTTAAGCTTAAATTTGTTAAGTGGTTTTAAAAAAAAAAAATCTAGTTAAAAAAGTAAAAAATTTTACTTTAAATTTCGGGCCGCAACATCCTGCAGCCCATGGTGTTCTTAGGTTATTATTAGAACTTGTTGGAGAAACCGTAGTAAAAGCAACTCCTCACATAGGACTGTTACACCGAGGTACAGAAAAATTAATTGAGTATAAGAACTATTTACAAGCTTTACCCTATTTTGATCGTTTAGATTATGTTTCAATGTTAGCTCAAGAACATTCTTATTGTTTAGCAGTTGAGAAATTAATTAATTGCAAAATCCCAGAAAGAGCTAAATATATAAGAGTCCTTTTTGCTGAGATAACCCGAATTTTAAACCATTTATTAGCTGTTGGCACCCACGCAATGGATGTTGGCGCTATGACACCTATGCTGTGGGCCTTCGAAGAGCGGGAAAAATTAATGGAGTTTTATGAAAGAGTTTCTGGTGCACGTATGCATGCTGCTTATTTCAGACCTGGTGGAGTCCATGCAGATTTACCTATAGGTTTACTAACTGATATTTATATATTTATTGAACAATTCAATAATAAATTGATTGAAATTGAAGAAATGTTGTCTGAAAATAGAATTTGGAAGCAGAGACTCGTTGATGTTGGTGTAGTTTCAGCGAAAGACGCCATGGATCTAGGTTTTAGTGGGGTTATGCTAAGAGGTTCTGGGGTCGAGTGGGACTTAAGGAAGAGCCAACCTTACGAAATTTATGACCAAGTCGATTTTGATGTTCCAGTAGGAATCAATGGAGATTGTTATGATCGGTACTTGATTAGGGTAGCAGAAATGAAGCAATCATTAAAAATTATATCACAATGCCTTGATAAAATTCCTCATGGACTAATTAAAACTAATGATACTAAGCTTTCACCACCAACAAAAACAGAATTAAAGCAGTCCATGGAAGCCCTAATTCACCATTTTAAAATTTACACTAATGGTATTACAATACCAACTAATGAAACTTATGTAGGGACTGAAGCACCTAAAGGGGAGTTTGGTGTTTACTTAGTTTCAAACAACACAAATAAACCTTACCGTTGTAAAATAAAAGCGCCGGGGTTTGCTCATTTACAAGCCCTAAATCATATGTCAAAAGGGCATTTAATCGCGGATGTCGTAACTATTATTGGAACACAGGATATTGTATTTGGTGAAATTGATAGATAAAAAATGAAATTAATAAAAAGAACACGAATTCAAGTTTTGTCCAACGGGTGTTTGGGTGTTTTTCATGGAAACTTCATCTCGTCTAAGCAGTTTAATTTCCAGGAAAAAGACCAAAAAAATTCACATTTGTACCAAAAAAACACAGACTCTAATAAATTAACATCAAAGTATTCCTCTAATTACAAAAAAAAATATTTTGCTTCGAAATAAAATATTAAAATGTTATTAACTTGTGAAAATATGATAAAGATATTACCAATCGTAAGATTCGAGCTTTATAAAGAAGAAACTAGCTTTTTAATTCAAACCAATTTAGTAACTGAAATTTTAACAATCTTAAAAAATCACTTTAAATACCAATTTAAAATCTTAACGTGCATTTCTGGTGTGGATTACCCTGAAAATTTATATCGATTCCAGATCGTCTATGAACTTCTTAGTGTGAAATACAACTCCAGAGTGAGGGTAAAACTTCTGGTTGATGATTTACTTCCAGTGAATTCCGTAGAAAAAGTGTTTTCAGGTGCCTCTTGGTGGGAGTGCGAGATTTGGGATATGTTCGGGGTATTTTTCTTAAACCATTCTAACTTAACAAGACTCTTAACAGACTATGGTTTCCAAGGTTATCCCTTACGAAAAGACTTTCCCTTAAGTGGTTTCACAGAGTCTCGGTATAATGTTATAAAAAATAGAGTTGTTTACGAAAATATTGAATTAGCTCAAGAGTATCGAACTTTTGATTTCACTTCTCCGTGGGAAAATTCTTAGAAAATGAGAAAACTATTAGAAAAAGACAAAAATCGCCGTACGCAAATAAAAAGAATAGAAAAGCAGCATTTCGTGTTAAAAGCTATCGTTAAAAACCTTAACTTTTTTGTTTTAATCCGATGGAATGCTTTTCTAAAATTAAAAACCTTAAACTCACAAAACTCAAAAATTTCATTAACTAACAGGTGCTTATACAGTACCAATAAAAAAAGATTTAATAAATTGACTACCTTTTCCCGATACATCTTTTTAAAATTAATAAGGTCAGGTAAAATTTCAGGTATGCAAAAGTCTAGCTGGTAAACTAAAGAAAAAGTTCACTGCGTTTTTCTGTTAGGTAAATGGAGTATAGCCAAGTGGGAAGGCACTCGTTTTTGGTACGATTATTCAAAGGTTCGAACCCTTTTATTCCAAAAAAGCTACTTTTTTTAAGAAACCTCGTACACATAGATTAATAAAAATGGCAACTGAAAATTTACACAATAATTCGATTTATAATTTCGCTGTAAGATGGCTTTTTTCAACTAATCATAAAGATATTGGTACATTATATTTAATCTTTGCTGCAATTTCAGGATTAGCTGGTACAGCTTTGTCTTTGTATATAAGAATTACTTTAGCAAGTCCCAATTCAAGCTTTTTAGATTATAATTACCACTTATACAATGTAATTGTAACAGGTCACGCGTTTTTAATGATTTTCTTTTTAGTAATGCCAGCGTTAATTGGAGGTTTTGGTAACTGGTTTGTTCCATTAATGATCGGAGCCCCTGATATGGCATTTCCAAGAATGAATAACATTAGTTTTTGGTTATTACCACCCGCATTACTTTTATTGATTGGTTCTGTTCTTTGTGAAGCAGGTGTTGGTACTGGTTGGACTGTTTACCCCCCGTTATCAAGTATAACTGCTCACTCCGGTGGAGCTGTGGATCTAGCGATTTTCAGTTTACATCTTTCTGGAGCAGCTTCAATCCTAGGAGCTATTAACTTCATTTGTACAATAACTAATATGAGATCAAAAAGTTTACCATTCCATAGATTACCTCTATTCGCTTGGTCAATTTTTATTACAGCATTTCTACTACTATTGTCTTTACCGGTTCTAGCAGGAGCAATTACAATGTTATTAACAGATAGAAATTTCAATACTACTTTCTTTGATCCAGCAGGAGGTGGAGATCCCGTGTTATACCAACATCTTTTCTGGTTTTTCGGTCACCCAGAAGTATACATTCTTATCTTACCAGGATTTGGTATTATTAGTCACATCATTGTAAGTGCGGCTAAAAAGCCTATTTTTGGTTATTTAGGAATGGTTTACGCTATGTTTTCAATTGGTGTTTTAGGTTTTATTGTATGGGCTCACCATATGTATACCGTTGGGTTGGATATTGATACACGAGCGTATTTCACTGCTGCAACTATGATTATCGCAATTCCTACTGGAATTAAAGTTTTCAGTTGGCTTGCGACCTTATGGGGTAGTTCTGTTGAGTTAAAAGCACCTATATTATTCGCTCTAGGGTTTATTTTTTTATTTACCCTTGGTGGAGTGACAGGTGTTGTGCTTGCTAACTCGGGTATCGATATTGGGTTACATGACACATACTATGTTACCGCTCATTTTCACTATGTACTATCAATGGGTGCTATTTTTTCTATTTTTGGTGGTGTTTATTATTGGTTTAATAAAATGACAGGTTTAAGATACTCTGAATTTTTAAGCCAATTACATTTTTGGGTGTTTTTCGTTGGGGTAAACTTAACCTTTTTCCCTATGCATTACTTAGGAGTTGCGGGTATGCCACGACGAATACCAGATTACCCAGATGCATTTTACGTGTTCAATAAAATCGCTTCTTGGGGGTCTTATGTTTCGATATTTTCTTTACTTATTTTTTTCTGGGTACTTGTTGATGCACTGTTACAAAATCCTGATAAGAAAACAATAAGTTAAGAATCAAACCCTTCTATCTATTTTTTTAAGTGTCTTTTTAGGCACTTAGATAGACTAACGAATTGCCCGTTAGCGTTAACCTACCGCCATTTCTCCGTGTTTTTAAAGCAGTAAACCTGTCTAGAACAATTTTCGCAAAACTGGAATACAACCAAGTGGTTTCTACTTGGTTTTGGTGTAACTCTTTTGAGGTTCAAATCCTTTCATTCCGAAGACAAAAATGTTATATGCACCTTTAGAACAGTTTCAAATATTATCTTTAATATCTATTAAAATATTTAACCTTGATTTTTCAATTACCAATTTTTTATTAATAAATTTATTAGCTTTAACAAGTCTTGTAAGTTTTATCTACTACAATAGTTCGAAAAAAAACTATTTGAAAACCCCATCATTATTTTTCAACCCTAACTCATGGCAGAAGGGTATTGAATCTATTTCTGAAGTAACCGCTCAATTAATTTCTGATATAATTACAACCAACAACGAGAAATATTTTCCTGTTATTTCAGTGTTGTTCAATTTTATTCTTTTTAGTAATTTGATTGGGCTAATGCCTTATAGTTTCACGGCGACAAGCCACTTAATTGTGACCTTTACATTATCCTTTTCTGTTTTTATTGGAATAAACTTAATTACTATAGAAAAGTACAAAATGAAAACGTTTTCTTTATTTTTACCTGCGAACACTTCATTCTTTTTAGCCTTAGTACTTGTGCCTATTGAGTTCATCTCTTATATAGCAAAACCTATAAGTTTAGGTGTGCGACTTTTTATTAATTTAATGGCAGGGCATACTTTACTAAAAGTTATAATTGGGTTTTCTTGGAGTATGTTGCTACTGGAAAATTTTACCTCGTTAGGTTTACTACTTCCAATGATTACGCTAGTAGTTCTTTTCGGTCTAGAGCTTGGAGTTGCTCTTATACAGACTTACGTATTTATTATTTTAACTTGTATATATATTCAAGATGGAAGTTAAGGAGAAAAAACTATAAAATTTATAAAATGAAACCTTGCAGCGTAACAATTACATCAAACAATTTTAATTCAATAAACAAATTCTTTTTCTTTTTTTTACACAATAAAAAAATAAATTTTAATACAATAAGGAAATATTTTCAAAAAAAAAGAAAGAGAAAAACGTTAACAATTCTAAAATCACCTCACGTAAATAAAACAGCGCAGGAGCAATTTGAATCTAGAATTTACTCTAAACAATTAACGATATACTCTTCACAAAAATTCCAATACTTAATTTTTTTGAAAAAAATTAAGACTCATTTATTTCCTGACATTAATATAAAAACAGGATTTAAAATTGTCCAAGACGTGACGAAACGGAAAGAAGTACTCAATCCTGACAATTTTAAAATAGGACTATTTGCAAACAAAAATTTAAGTGTTTCCAGAACAAAAACTAAAAATTTTATTAGAATATTAGATATTTACGGAGAATTAACAAAGATCGGCACTAATAAGTTTGGATAGCTCAGTAGGTAGAGCAAAGGACTGAAAATCCTTGTGTCGGCAGTTCGAGTCTGCCTCTAGACAAAACCGCAACATTATGAAAAACTACTTATGGAGCATGTTTGCTAATATCAAAAATGGACAACTCGCTAAACGAGCCTTTATTAAGCAAACACGAAAAAAAATTTGCGAATCTTTTTTAAAAATATTATGGGATGAAGGCTTTATTTTAGGTTACAAGATTGATTCAGAGAATTCTGGTCAAATAAAAATTTTTTTAAAATACAGAGAAGGAGAACCTACTATTAACACAATAAAGTTAATATCTAAACCTAGCCGACGAATTTATTATTCTGCGAAACAAATTTGGAAAATAGATTCAAGCAAGTCCTTCATTGTTTTTTCGACTGATAAAGGACTAAAATCCATTGCATCTTGCAAAAGGTTAAGAATTGGTGGGGAACCTTTTATAGTGATCAATTAAATGGAAAAAATATCAAAAAAATACAATGTTAAAATCCCCAAAAATATTACTGTAATTTATTGTGAGGAAAAAAAAATTATAACTGTTATAGGGCCCTTAAAACGAAAATCACTTAAGTTAAAAGTTAAAATCTTAGTGCTTAAAGCGGAAAGAGTTCTAAAGGTTAGCTGTGTACCCTTTTTAGAAATATCTAACAATGAAAGAAAAAAAATAAAAGCGGTTCAAGGTAGTACTATTGCATTGATTAAACAAATTTTAGTAGAAACCTCTAACGTATTACACCAAAAACTAAAGTTTGTTGGGGTTGGTTACAGGGCATTTCCCGTGGAGAACCTTGAAGGAACATTACTACTTTTAAGATTAGGGTATAGCCACCCTATTTATTTTAGAATACCAAAAGAATTAAGTATTTTTTGTTTGAAATTAACGAAATTGTTTATTTACGGAAGTTCTTACCAAACAGTAAGTCAGACATCTGCTTTAATTCGTTCATATAAAAAACCGGAGCCTTATAAAGGAAAGGGAATTCTATATGAGAATGAGAAAATTAAATTGAAGGAAGGGAAAAAAGTTTAATAAAATGAAAATTAAAAATATAACAAAATATAAAAATAAGTTATTGCGATTAAAACTTCTAAAAACTAAAATTTATAAAAAACAAGACCATTCAACAAACACGCTAATTGAAGATATTGAGTATAGGTTAAAAAAGGCATTGCATGTTATTTACAAGTACCATAGTAATAGCAGAAAAATATTATTTATAGGTATTCCTTTACACGTGGGTAGAGATATTAAAAACCTACTTAACAACACGAAACACGCATTTATTCCTGAATCTGTTTGGGTAAACGGTATAATAACAAATAAAAGCTCTTGCTTTAAGTATTTATCTAATAACCCAAAGGCAACTCAGAGTAAGGGGTCAAAGCTTCTATTTAAACTAAGAAATAAAAGTGATTTGATAGTGTTATTTAACAGTGTTTCGGACAGCACTGCCCTTAACGAGGGTTACGTTTCTAGAATCCCTATTATTTCCTTAAATTGTGATTTGGACATTTCTGAAAAAAAACTAGCTTATAAGGTACCAGGAAACTTTAAATTTACAAAAAAGAAGGTGCGAGACAACTTCTTTTTTTCTATTTTAAGAGCGACTTTCAAAAAAGCGGACCAACTTAAACCAAAAAGTTTTAACTAAAAATAAAATTCGATGCTTTTTCTAAAAAAAAAAAGATTTAAACCTTTATATAAACAACTTCTTAAATTAAGAGAAAACGTACAAAATCGAAAAAGATTACTCACATTCAAAAAAAAGAAATGGGAAAAGTTGCAGGATTTCTACAAACGGAAGTTAAAGAGGTACAGAAAATTTAAACCGCAAGACCAAAACAGGTATCTTGTTTCAAAGTATCCTAGTAAAGGAACCTCTTACCAAAAGAAACATAGGAACACCCTACTCGCGTCAAAAAGATTCAGACTGTTTTACGGAGGTTTAAGTCAAAGCTATTTGAAGAACCAAGTGAGATTGGCCCTAAGTAAAAGGGGAACAAACAAGCAAAATACCAAAACTGACTTGTTGTTCTTAGAGATTTTTGAAAGTAGACTAGATACTGTACTTTACAGATCTAAATTTAACGTAAGTATGAGAGGTGCACAACAGTTTATAGCGCACGGAAAAGTTAGAGTCAATTACCGTACTGTACAAAGGAAAACCTTTAAGCTGACCCCTGGAGACCTTATAACCATAGACCCGAATTATTCAAGTTTAATTGAAAAAAATGTTATTGAGTCACCTGCTTGGCCAATACCACCTAAACATTTAACAATTAATTACAAGACCATGCAAATTTTATTTGGTGATATTAAAAACACGAATATTTCAACAGCTTTTTCTTTCAATTTAAACCTAGAAAAAATACTAGTAAATTATCTTAGACACTAACCGTTTTCTTCAGTAGCTCAGCGGTAGAGCAAGTGACTGTTAATCACTTGGACGTTGGTTCAAATCCGGCCTGAAGAGGAAAAAATTTATATAAAATGGAGGTAATCGGACTTGAACCGATAACTTTATGCGTGCAAAGCATACACTCTACCAATTGAGTTATACCCCCTGAAAAGTTAAATAGCTAAAGTGTCAAAAAAATTTTAAAAAGTTGTAAAAGATAAGGATAAGGATCGCTCGTTTGGTGGAATTGGTAGACACGTCAGACTTAAAATCTGATTCTAACAATAGATTACCGGTTCAAGTCCGGTAACGGGTAAAAATATTGCCAGAATGATGGAATTGGTAGACATGCTAGGTTTAGGTTCTAGTTCTTAAAGAGTAGGGGTTCAAGTCCCCTTTTTGGTAAATAAAAACCATTTTTTATTCAGAAATACTATGCCAACTTACAATCAACTTTGCAAGAATAAACGATTAGGGAAAAAAAAACTTAATAGAACCCCAGCATTACAAGGGTGCCCTCAAAAAAAAGGAATTTGTACCAAGTTAGTTTTAAGAACCCCTAAAAAACCCAATTCAGCCCTACGTAAACTCGTAAAATTAAGGCTTAGTAACTCTAAGAGAGTTTATGCTTACATTCCAGGCGAAGGGCATAATTTACAAGAATACTCTACTGTGCTAATGAGAGGAGGTCGGGTGAAGGATCTTCCGGGGGTGAAATACCATTTAGTCAGAGGTAAACTAGATTTTCTAGGATTAAAAGAGAGGAAGACCTCAAGGTCTAAATACGGAACAAAAAATTTACGAAAATACTTACTCTAAACAAAACATATGAAAAAATCAGGAATAGAAATAAAAAAAAAAATTGTAAATCATCTATTGACACACGGAAAGAAAAAGACAAGTGAAAATTCCTTACTGCAAAGCTTTAAGGAACTTCAAAAACATTCAAATAAAGATTCAAAAAAACTGGCCCAACTAGCCTTACTTTTAACATTACCGGTTTTTAAATTGCATAGAATTGCCCAAAAAAAAAGAAAAACCAAGCAAGTTAGAGAAATCCCGGCATTTATTCTTAAAGAAAAGGCTAGAGTTTCCCTGGCGATTAAATTTATATTAGCTTCCGTAAAAAAAAAGCCTACAAATAAAATTTACATTGACCTAAAGCAAGAAATTTTATTGAACGCACAGAATAAGGGCGAAGCTATTAAGGTGAAAGATGAGTTGCAAAAACAAGTCTTGTTGAAAAAACGTTTCTTTAAATATTACCGTTGGCATTCTTAATTCTATTAAACAATGCGTCTAATAGGAGTTGAACCTATAACCTTTGGGACCGAAATCCAATGCTCTATCCAGTTGAGCCATAAACGCTATTTATATAACCAAATAAAATGATTCAACAACAAACTATTTTGAAGGTATCCGACAACTCAGGCGCAAAAACCGTAAAATGTTTTAAGGTTTTAGGGGGATTTAAAAAAAAATATGCCACATTGGGGGATACTGTAGTCGTATCTGTCCAAAAACTCAGAAACAAATTTAAAAAAACCTCCAAAGTTAAAAAGGGAGAGATTTATAAGGCCTTAATTATTAGGACAAAAACAAAACATAGGAAGAAGGACGGTTTAGAAATCATATTTAATGAAAACTCTGTGGTTTTGTTAAATAAACAAAATAATCCTGTAGGGACAAGAATTATAGGACCGATCCCTAAGCTTTTTAAAAAAAAGAAATTTCAGAAGTTTATAAGCATTTCAGCAGGACTCGTTTAAAGGTTATTAAAACTAACATGCACTTTCTAAAATATTTTTGTATAAAAGCGTTGAGACACGATTTAATAAATAAATTTTTGTATAACCACACTAAGGAACTGCCGAAATTAAAAAAAATTATTTTGAATTTCGGATCAAAAACTACCGGAATGAAAAACTTAGCTGCCAACTTACTAGCTCTTGAATTAATAACAAACCAAAAAGGAATATTAACAACGACGAAGCACTCTAATATTATTTTGAAAATTAGAAAAGGGAATCCCACAGGTTGTAAGGTCACTCTCAGAGGAAGTAATATGTTTCATTTTTTATCCAAAACCTTAATTGAAATTTTCCCTAAGGTAAAGGATTTTAAGGGATTAACTTTAACAAAAAAGATGAAAAAGAACGTATTTTCGTACGAACTCCACGAAACCTTTAGCTTCCATGAACTTGAAGAGCATTACTACTTGTTTCATAATTTACCCAAACTAGATGTTACTGTAGTAACAGATTCTAAGATTAAAGAAGAACTTGTTTTTATTCTTAAGTCTTTACAAATCCCTTTTAAGCGGAACAACTAATGCAGATATAACTCAATTGGTAGAGTGTAATCTTGCCAAGATTAAAGTCAAGGGTTCAAATCCCTTTATTTGCTTCCTTGGATGAGTGGTCGAGTGGTTTAAGGCGGTAGTCTTGAAAGCTATTGTATTCACGAATACCGTGGGTTCGAATCCCACCTTATCCTTTCATTTTCAAAAAGGCTTAATAACATAACCTGGTGAATGTATTAGATTGCAAATCTTGAAATACCAGTTCAAATCTGGTTTAGGCCTAAAATGATTTTCATATTAATATCACTTCTAAAAATTCTTAGTATTGTAGTTCCACTATTAATTGCTGTTGCTTATTTTACAATAGCAGAACGAAAAATTATGGGTGCTATTCAGCGGCGAAGAGGCCCCAACGTTGTAGGTTTTATAGGTCTACTACAACCCCTCGCTGATGGCTTGAAATTATTCGCTAAAGAGACCACTTTGCCAAGTAATATTAATACAAGTATCTTTTTATTAGCACCCGGCTTGGCCTTTGTGCTAAGTCTCCTGGGATGGTCTATAATACCGTTTTCAGAAGGTATTGTACTCGTGGATTTTAATTTAGGAATTCTTTATTTACTTGCAATCTCATCTTTAAATATTTACGGTATTTTATTAGCTGGGTGGTCTAGTAACTCCAAATATGCTTATTTAGGAGCATTGCGGTCAGCTGCACAGATGATATCATACGAAATATCTATCGGCTTCACTGTATTAAGTGTAGTCATTTGTGCTGGATCCTTTAATCTAAGTACAATTATTTTGGCACAACAAAAGGTGTGGTTTATTATACCTCTCTTACCTGTTTTTATTGTATTTTATATTTCAATGTTAGCAGAAACTAACCGACATCCATTTGATTTGCCTGAAGCAGAAGCAGAACTTGTGTCAGGTTATAATGTGGAGTATTCCGCTATGACTTTTGCTTTATTTTTTTTAGGCGAATACGCAAACATGCTGCTGATGAGTACATTTTCTTCAATTCTGTTCTTGGGCGGGTGGTTACCTTTAATAGACTTTTTTGGTCTAATACCTAATAGTTTGTGGTTGAGCTTAAAAATAGCACTAGGAGTTACTTTTTTTATCGTAACAAGAGCAACCTTACCCCGATACAGGTATGACCAGTTAATGCAGTTAGGGTGGAAATGCTTTTTACCTTTAACAATAGGTTATTTACTATTTACGATAGGTGTTTTGATAGGTTTTAATTGGTTACCCAACTAAACTATGTGTAGTAGCTCTAAACACAAAAGTGAAAACCAGAACCTCGTACACAAAAATAATGGTTGTACTTATAAGACACTGGCTTAAAATATCCGGAGGGCTTACTCCTGTTGCAAAAATAAAAAATACAAAGTAGCATAGTTTTCTAAATCTCCGTATGATTTCAGTATTTGCGCGGATATAGTTTAAAAAGACAAAAAAAACTGTAAAGGTTTGACAGTAGAAAACGCATAAATAATACAATGACATATAAAAGGTCAGGTATTCGTTTAATTTTGCCTCAAAGTATAAATTGACTGACTTAGAACTTGTTAGGTACTGAAAACTTAAAAAAAATTTCCATGTTAAGGGAATTACTATTTGAGTTAACAAAATAATAGACAAACACCATACTATTAAACAAGTTCTTAATACTAAATTTGAGTAAGAATACTCTTTATAGTACATTGCTGGGCTTAAAAATAAGAATAAGTGGTATAAACTAAAAAAGAACACTGTTTGCGCACTTAAAAAAAGAACAAGCTCTATGTAAACCGAAAAGATTTCGGTTATACCTGTGAAAATAAAATAAAAAACTGTGGGGGATGTAACTGCGTCAGTCAAAGCATACGGTTGGACAAATAAGAACAATAACGTTTCTTTGTAAAAGTAACTTGCCACAAAAGTAGTAAGCCAGGTTAAAAAAAGCAAAAGTAGTCGATTTTTAACCTCTAGAAAGTATTTGGATAACAACACTTGTGAAATTTAAGAAGGAAAATAGCTCAGTTGGTAGAACGTTGGTTTCCAAAACCAAAGGTCAAGGGTTCAAGTCCCTTTTTTCCTGCTATTTTTCGAAATAAGGTTATTAAGATATTTTATAAAAATATTAAACTTTTTTTTTACGTTGAAAAAATCACCAAAAAGGAAAAAAAATATTAATAACAAAAGAAAAACCTGTTTAAAACTTGTATTCCGCATAGGGGGGTATTTTGATATTTTGTTACCTTATTAAAACTTTTATAAGGCTTATAGTTCAGGGGTAGAACGTACCGCTCATAACGGTTTAGTCGTAGGTTCAAATCCTACTAAGCCTAAAAATGACTCTAAAGTTGAAAATAGTCTCGACGCACAAAAATGAAATTTTCACTAAAAAACTATAAAACCTCTAAGACTAAAAACTACCTAAAGACAAACGACTTATTCTTTTTTTTTAGTGGAGTTAATCGAAATTCCGTTGATTGGGTAACCACTGAACAAAATTTAAAAACCATAAACTTTAGTTACTACAAAGTCTTTAATAAAACAGCAAATAAGGCTTTAAAAAGTTCTATTTATAACAGTATTAAGCCAGTGATTAATGGCATTACTTTTTTTATTAAACCTACGGTAACCTCAAAACCGTTAGCGAGGGAGGTGGTGTTGGAGCATTTTGAGCCTTTACTTTTTATACTCTTAGGGGTGAAATTTAACAACAGCATTTACTCCTCCGCGCAGTTGAAAGAAATGAATTCACTAAATTACTCTGAAAATAAATTATTATTTTATCAATTTGGATTGACAAACTTAAAATTTCCCCAAAGCTTGAAGTAAAAAACTTCGGAGTAATGTGATTCGAACACATGCCTTCCTGCTCCCAAAGCAGGCACGCTACCGCTGCGTTATACTCCGTAAGGGTTTTGAATTTGAAGAAAGCAGGATTCGAACCTGCGATGAGAAAACTCAACAGATTTACAATCTGCCGCTTTAAACCCCTCAGCCATTTCTTCTTATTTTATTTTTTTTCGTCGCATTTTTTTCTTACGGCAACCATTATAGGGGTATGAATTGAAATTTCGAACAACTTTTATAAAAAATTTTGTTTTTAATTTTTTCACAATCCAGAACCTGTTTGAACCCACGTTTTTTAGGTGCACTGCTACGGGTTTTCCTTTCAGGAAGGTCAGTTTAGAGACTAGGATCCTGAACATATCTCTGAAAACCAAAAACCTTAGTTTTTTTTGCTTACCTTTATAATTTAAGGACCCTGCTGAACAAAAAAATTCTAAATTACCTGCAAAGTCAGTAACGTGTAACAATGTATTAGTTTCTGCAAAGGATATGTCAATGATATACATAACCAAATGATCATTCTGAACTAAGTGAGTTTTGTTATCCGATATCGAAGAGCTTAGGTACTTGTAATTACTTTTTCCTGAACTGTTTAACGTAGATATTTTGTCTTGTAACTTTATTATATACTGCTTTTTTAACTTAACACTACTCAAAAATTTATTGAAATTAAAGTTTTTTTTTATCATAATCTTTTAATCAAATTTAACCACAAACATGAAATTTAAAATCAAAAAACCTGTTACAGCAGCGCAACGTCATTTGCTTCAACTAAATACGCAAGACTTAAGAAGAAAACCCCTTATAAAAAATAAAGTGAAAGGATTAAAAAACTCATCTGGGCGAAACAATTCTGGTAAAATAACGGTTCGCCATAAGGGAGGCGGGCACAAGAAAAGATACAGAGAATTAAATTTTTCTCGAAATAGTGAGGTTACTGGGATAATAACTAGTATGGAATACGACCCAAATAGAAATACTAATATAGCATCTGTCTACGACTTTTCTAAGAAAGACTTTTTTTATATTCTAGCGCCTAAAAATTTGAGGGTTGGTGATATTGTAAAATCCGGACCTAACGCGGAACCTAAAATAGGGCACTCTTTACCTCTGGGAGAAATTCCTGTGGGAAGTTGTATACACAATATATCACCTAAGGTATCGAAACCTGCTCAGATTTCTCGGTCAGCAGGAACCTTTTCCCGTTTGAAAGAAAAAACTGCTGACTATGTGAAAATCGAACTAAGCTCTGGAGAGCAAAGATTTATATCCCCCAAATGCTACGCTACTATAGGTATTGTTTCGAACGAGTTTATCTTTTTGTCCCGACTCGGTAAAGCAGGGCGGTCCAGATGGATGAATAAACGACCTACTGTTAGAGGGGTTGCTATGAATCCCGTTGATCACCCTCACGGTGGTGGGGAAGGTAAAAAATCCGGAAAGGGTCGAACTCCCTGGGGAAAACCTGTCAAAAAGGGGAATACAAGTAGATCTAAAAATAAATTAATCATAAGAAAGAATGGGTAGATCGAATTGGAAAGGACCTTACATTAACCCTAAGGATTTGAAAAGTGTAAATCTATTAAAAAAAAACCATGCTACTCTAGCCATGTCCCGAGGTTCTGAAATCATCCCTAAATTTTTGGGGTTAACCTTTAAGGTTTCTAACGGTAAGGATTACACAGAAATAGATATCACTGAGGAAATGGTTGGGCATAAATTTGGGGAATTTTCTCCTACTAGAGGGAAATTCGCTTTTAAAAGAAAAAAGTCGAAAAAATAAAACCGATATGGCACAAAGAATAAACCCAAATATTTTTCAACTAGGAAAAAATAAGGAATGGAAGTCTAAATATTTTGAAAAAAAGTCCTCTGAGTTAGCTAAATATGCATTTAAGGATTCGGAAATAAGAAAGTATGTTCATAAGTTTTTAGGGGATAACGGTTTAATTATGCACGATTGCAGGTTGTACTATATTGACTCAGCCTTATACATTTTTGTATCTTACTACTTAACTATACAAGCTGTTGTTTTGGTCAATAAATTAAATCGCGAATCTAAAATCAGATTAAATCCGACCCAAAGAGCGGATAAAAAAAACAAAAAAATTTTTAGAAACGCGGGCAGAGGTATAAAAACTTATTTGAAATACCAAAGGATGAATTATAAAAAGAAAATGGCCAACTCTGTTTTAAATAAGCCCATTTTAAATAGTGTCATAGGGGATATTCAGCAAGAAGAGCGGGTAATTAAGCAGCGAAGAGTAAAGATTTTAACATCTTACAAAAAGTATTTGACACTGAAAAAACACAAGACAATTAAAAATGTAAGAGTAAACTTCTTTTTGAATCAACTTCTAGAGGGTTTAAACCTTTTCACAGGCAAAAAGTTGAATATTTTTTTGACATTTCAACAGTTAAACGAGACCGTGAAAAAAAATCTAGACGGAAGAAAAATCCAGCTGCTTAGAAAGAATTTGGCACAGCTCCGAAAGTATAGTCGGAATGACTTTTTTAAGGATGGCGTCAACCTACTGTACACTTGCGCGTCACAACCAGACTCTTCGGCACTGTTGGCTCAATTTGTAGCTAGAGAATTAGAAAAGTTGAAACGTCATAATTTTTTTTTAAGGTTTCTAAAAACTACTCTAACACTGTTTAGTAACAAAGAGTTTTCTACACTAAGAGGAATTAAGATTAAAGTGAAGGGAAGATTTAATGGTGCTCCTAGAGCACGATACAAAACAATTAAGATAGGAAATGTGCCGGTACTAACTTTAGATTCTAACATTAGTTATGCAGAGGCGACCTCCTACACTTCAAATGGAACATTTGGAGTGAAGGTCTGGATATGTGCAGGAACACAAAAAAGATAATATTTTAAATCTATGTTTTTACAACCTAACAAAGTTAAATACAAAAAAATAAAAAAGGGAAAACTCGTAAGGTTAGAGTTTAAGTCAAACATTTTAAAATTTGGATCAATCGGCTTGAAAGCTGCTGAATCTGGTATAATTAATTCACGCCAAATTGAAGCAGCTAGACAAGCAATCGTAAGAAAAATTAAGAGGAATGGTAAGATTTGGATCAAAATTTTTCCTGACTTACCTATTACTTCGAAACCAATAGGAATTCGAATGGGTAAAGGTAAAGGTCAAGTATCCCACTGGGGAGCACGGGTTAGAGGCGGCACTGTTTTGTTTGAGGTCTGTGGGATTAATACGAATACAATTGTCGCTGCACTAAAAACGGGGGGTGCTAAACTTCCCGTTAGAACTAAAATTTTTACTTAATAAACAACTTTACATTGAAGGACACACTGGTTAGAAAAGATTTGACGCACTAAAACAAATAATATTGGCTGCTTTGTGCTTTCGGTTAGCATAAACCATCTTATAGATGGTTTATGCTACTACAAGCAGCCAAGTGTATAGGAGCAGGTTTAGCTACAATCGGATTAGCTGGAGCTGGAGTTGGAATTGGTATCGTATTCGGAGCTCTAGTTCTTGGAGTTTCTCGAAACCCATCATTAAAAGATGAGTTATTTAAAATGGCAATCTTAGGATTCGCACTAACAGAAGCAATCGCATTATTTGCGTTAATGATTGCATTCTTATTACTATTCGCTCTGTAATAGAACGTTCAGTTTTTGGGTATATAGCTCAGCCGTAGAGCATTGGACTTTTAATCCACAGGTCCTGGGTTCAAGTCCCAGTATACCCACACAGAATTTTTATGTTAACTATAAATATCAATTATATTCTAGGTTTAACTTGTATTGTTTTCTTTATTGGGTTATTAGGCATAATCTTGAACCGTAAAAATATTTTAACAATTATAATGTCAATTGAACTTTTATTACTGGCAGTAAATTTAAATTTCGCAGCCTTTTCTGTTTATCTAGACGACATAGTAGGGCAAATTTTTGTTTTATTTGTGTTAACAATTGCCGCAACAGAATCAGCAATTGGGCTAGCAATTATAACAGTTTTTTATAGATTAAAAAACTCCATTGAGCTCGAGCCAATTAAAAAGAAGATAACAAATAAAATTTAAAACATATATCGAAAAAGACGGGACTTGAACCCGCAGTCTTCGACGTGACAGGTCGACGCTTTAACCAAATTAAGCTACATTTTCTTTTTTCTACAATCAAATGTTGAACAAAAAAAAAATTAACAATAAAATCTCTTTAATTGCCTATTTAATAGCTAACGGAATCTCAATCCCACATTACTGTTACCATAATGACTTATCAATAGCTGGGAATTGTAGAATTTGCTTAGTTGAACTTAAAAACTCAATGAAACCAATTGTCTCTTGTGCTACAAATGCTAAGGCGGCACTCTATAACAATAACATGTACCATGATAGTGCATTGATAAAAAAGGCCAGAGAAAATATTTTAGAATTTTTACTTTTGAACCACCCACTAGATTGTCCTATCTGTGACCAGGGTGGGGACTGTGACTTGCAAGACCAATCTTTATTTTTTGGGTTCACAAAACGAAGATTTTACAAATTTAAAAGAGTTGTCAGTGATAAGGATTTGGGACCGATTGTTAAAACAGTTATGACTAGATGTATTCATTGTACTAGATGTGTCAGATTTGCTACTGAGATCGCTGGTGTAGAAGAACTTGGTATTTTTGGGCGAGGGACTCAAAGTGAAGTGGGTACTTATGTAGACAAAGTGCTTTCATCAGAACTTTCAGGAAATGTCATAGACTTGTGCCCTGTTGGAACTTTAACCAAGAAAATTAATTACCACCTGTAAAAATTCTATGTGGTTACTTGTCATCTGGGGAACGTTTATTACTGTAATGAGCTTAGGGGCCTTAGGAAAGGGTTTATTAAATACACCCCACTACATTTTATGGAGTTTGGTCATGCTATATATAACCTATATTTTTAAACAATTATAACTACAAGAAAAGCTTGTTTTAATAGGAAAACTACCAATGGGAGCTTTAACTTTGAAAAGCTTTCCGTTCGAACTCCGAGGATGGGATATTGAGAAATTTGAAAGTATTGACCCAACAGATGGATTTGGTTCTGACACCAGAGTTTATATAAGCAATAATCAAGTAGTTCAAATAGAACCTGATTACAATATTCACACTTTTAATACCTGGTTAACAGATAAAGGAAGACAATTTTTCGACGGTATATTTGAAACAGGGAACGCTAAAAACGAGAACTCCAACACAAAGGATTCCTGGCTGAAAATCTTACGAGCTGTAGCCCAAACCTTGTATTTTTTTGACCATTGTCAAAAACAACAAAGACAAAACTATTCCTTTATTATTGTTTTTGAGAACTTAAGTCTAGAGGTACTTAGTATGTTGCTTCTTATTAGCCAAAGCTATTCTTTTGTGAAGCTAAAAAGAGCAGAAGATGTTAAACTCAACAATGATTTAGAATCAAATTTTCAGTTAAGCTTAGCTACAGATAAGTTAAAACTGAACTCCTCAACTCTGTGCTTATTAATTTCGAACAACCCTAGATACGAAGGGTACTCTTTGAACTTAAATTTGCGACAGCGAACATTAAAAGGTAACTTTAAATGTTTAAGCATCGGATCTTTAATTAATTTAACTTTCCCTGTTTCATTTTTAGGGTCTAATTTTAACGTAATTAAAAGTATATCTGAAGGGAATAATTTAACATGTCAGGACATAAAGATTGCAAAAAACCCTTTAATAGTTTTCAACAATGAAATTTTCAAAAGAAATGATGGGCAAAATAGCTTAGAGATGCTAAAGGTACTAAACCACTCTAATATTTTCAATAAAACTTGGAATGGTTTAAATGTTTTAAACCCCTCCTTAAACGAGACAGGAACACATAGTTTGGCCCACTTCTCACCCGTAACATCTGAGGATTTTATTAATTTCAGTTCCGTTTATTTTTTAAACGTAACAATCAACAGTGTTACAAATTTTAAGAAAATAACAGAATCAAAATTGTTAAATTTTTCATCAAATAAAAATCGACAATTAGACCTTCCAAAATTATTTCTAGACCAAAACAGTACTGCTACTCAAAATTTAATGTTTTACAACCAAAAGTATTCGATGGAGGATTCAGATTTATCTAAATATTTTTATCTGCCTGCAAGTATGTTTTATGAAAATAATGAAACTTTTGTAACTACCGAGGGATTAATAAAAAAAACCACAAAGGTAATAGTGAAAGGTAGAGCAAAGAATAACTGGCAAATTTTAAGAAAGATGTTTAAATCTTTAAAAAAAGATTTTAGATCTTTGAATCGAAGAGACGATGAACTTATTCTTTTGAATTCTACAAAAATAGCTTCTTTCAAGAACTTTATTAATTTTCAGTTCTGCGCGACACAAAACTTAACAAACTTAGGGTTCTATCTCAACACAAGGAACCGGCCTTTCGTTTTATATAAAACTAACTTTTCTTACAAACAGAGATCAATAAAAATAGTTGACACAAAAATGAAGTATTGGTTAGATGACTTTTTCAGTGGTGGTAAGGACGAGTACAGTCAAAATTCCTTAATTCTAACGAATTGCTCAAAAATTTTACGATTAGAATCCACGAATTTTTTTTAAGTGGTGTAAAACAAACGCACTTCGGTATTCTAAAGCAAAAAGGTCCTGACAAGCAGACTTACAATACCCAGGGGATTGCAGTCTTCTTCTGAAAGGAAGGGACTAACCAAGTCTCCTCCGAAAAAAGCCCTCGATATTTATGTGTCTTATTAAGGGTCCGTTAAGAACCTAGATTAAGTGTGGTATGGAAGGGCAATTGGAAATGTTGCTTTAGGGAAAGCATGTGTGTAAAATTTTTGGTTTTGAAATGAAAGGATTAGGAAAATCGCCCCTTACCTAAGAGTGCTCTTTCCGCAACGGTTAACCCCTTAAGCTTTTCTGCAGATTCTAGATCCTTTGCTGAGCTAACTTCGTAAAACATCCCCCTTTACTTGGTCAGTTGAGCTTTCAAAACCATAACCGAAATAACTCGGCGGGATAAAAGGGGGTATTAACGTTGCGAAAGAAAAGAAATGCGTAAATAAGAGGTACACCTTCTAAATAGGGTCTCGCAGGATCATTTCCTAACGGCTGCACTTTCATGGAATAGAGGGCAAATAAACATAGAAGTGACCAACATGATTCTCATAAATGGTAAGGAAAAATGCCAAAACTGGAGGTCCTCACAATAATGTTTTATAAAGGTATAAGTGCCCTTTTGGTGTTTCTCTAGTGCTGTTTTTATAGAAGTAATGTTTGTGCAAGTTCGAGCTAGGCTCAAACTGAGAACTATTAACCCGCAAAGGTATAATTCTTTGTGAAAGAGGACCCCCTACAACAGGACTGCAAAAAAAGAAGAGCAGTACAAATTTATAAGTAAAAATTTGTAGTTTTCTATAGAATCTCCTAAACTGTACCCAAAACTTTTTTGCAGTTTCAGCCAAGTGAGGGGGTTTCCTGGAAAATGTTTCTTCATTATAACGATTTATATGGAAAGCAGGGTGGTGTCTTTTCTCCTATAAGGGTCGAAAAATTTCGTAATTTTTGTGCTTTTAATTCCTTCTTTGTGAGCGTGTGTTTGGCGTTACTCCTAGATAATAAGCCCTTCTAGGCCGAGCACACAACTTTTTGAAGGGAGGCGCAATGCACTTTACCTACAGAGTTAGAGAGTTGGTATAAAGCAATTGAAGTTTTGAGGTTTTCAGTTCTTTCAATCTTTTTCAATTACTAAGTTACCATAACCTCGGACCCTACAATACGCTTTTTATAAGATTCGATAGACTAAGACTTTTATTTTATTAGGTAGTTTAAGCTTAAGCTAGTTAAGAGTATCTATATGAGCTCTCGTATTTGTCTAAAGCCCCAGGCTCAAAATTACGCATATTATCCGAGAGGTCCGTGGAATAATTTAAGAATCTATCCTGCGAATTATCCAACTTAATCTGTGACTCATTACTTAATTGAGCTCTAAGATGATTGACAATTAAATTGTCGATCGGATCGCACATTTCCTTTGAGGAGTAAACATTCTTCCATCGACGCCAAAGATAAGCCAGCAAAAAGGGGTTAAGATAACATAAAATTAAGAAGTTCTTGGGCATCTTTGAAGATTAGGTGCTCATTTCGAAAAACCTAATTATAGAGTAGCAGCGCCAAAGACCGTCTCTTAATAGGGGAATCCTGGAACGTATATTACGAAATTTTTCGACCCTTATAGGGAAAGTAAAAGGGTCTTGGTCTTTAGTAAATTTATTAAAGTTCCTGGAGATAAGGCCATAAATTTGTTTTGTGACCAACCCATAAGGTCCACCCGCCTTTTGTTGGGTTTAACCTAATAAAACTATAAAACATTCATGAGAATGAACTGCTTAAGTTAACGATCGTAGAGGGATTCTAAACGTCTCAGTGCGTAATAATTCTTAAAAAAATGCCCTTTATTGTAGTTCAGTGTCTTAAATTATCTGCTCTATTAGCTGGCTTCCTTTAGAACGTTAGGGTTAGGTTTAGAAAACTCAATTAGAGAGTAGTAACGCTAAAGAGCAGCTCACAAAGAGGGAATTGAGAACACGTATATTACGAAATTTTTCGACCCTTATAGGAGAAAGGTAAGCGATTATGCTTAGTTAATAATTTGAAAGGTTCTTTTGGTAAAGAATAAAAAAACATAAAGAGAAGTTTTTCAAGGAACAAAAAGCAACTTAAAAATCAATGGAAAGTCTTAAACCCCCATAGAGCATATTTTCAATAAATTTCATGCGAATGAGAATAAAAATTTATTTATCTTACTGAGTACCCAATCCTCTAATTGGAGATTCTCGTCTAAATGGCTTAATTCTAAGCTCGACCTATAATAGCCGGAAAAACTACTAGACTCTATTTTAAAACTATTCTTTCACCACAAAAATAATTAACTCAATTGGTAGAGTGTCTCGCTTACAACGAGAAAGTTAGTGGTTCGAGTCCGCTATTGTTTACATCTATTTCCCACAGCTTTAAGTAACCTTCAACAGGGCTTAAGCTGCCTCTTTCCAGAAATACAGGGTAGTTTTTGCAAAGGTACGGTAACGGTTAGCCGGCTAGGCTCATGCCCTAGTGTATATAAGTTCGACTCTTATCCTTTGCAGAGTAATTATGTTTAATAAAATTTACAATTCTTTTTCGAGTTCTGTGCCCGAGGGTATGGCTCGTTTTATCTTACTTCGTATTAGCAGGTTTAAGTCATTAATGCCAATTAACCTGAATCGTTGGAACAAAAATTACCTTTTTGCTCTTATCGATAGTCATATAATTCACTACCCGACACCAATAACCTTAACCTATGCTTGGAGTTTTGGTGCACTTGCAGGTATTTCTTTAGTTATTCAGATGATTTCGGGTATCTTTTTAGCGATGCATTACACTCCCCATATCGATTTAGCTTTCAGTAGTGTTGAACATATTATGAGAGATGTTCAAAATGGGTGGTTGATTCGTTACATTCATGCTAATGGTGCGTCAATGTTTTTCATTGTTGTGTATTCACATATTACTAGAGGTTTGTATTATGGTTCGTATATGGAACCCCGAGAATTATTGTGGTGTTCTGGGGTAATCATTTTCCTTCTAATGATGGGAACTGCATTCACAGGTTATGTCTTGCCTTGGGGTCAAATGAGTTTTTGGGGCGCTACAGTAATTACAAGTATGGTTACTGCAATTCCTATCGCAGGCCAACCTATAGTTCAATGGTTATGGGGTGGTTATACAGTGGGTAACCCAACATTAAATAGATTCTTTAGTCTACATTTCTTACTACCCTTTTTAATTGCAGGGTTAACTTTAATTCACTTAGCGCTACTTCATAAAGAGGGTTCTAACAACCCTATTGGTTCTGATACTGGTGTAGATGATGTTCCATTTTACCCGTATTTTTTCTCTAAAGACGTTTTTGCGTTGTTCTGCTTCCTATTTGTCTTTGGTATTTTCGTGCTTTATTTCCCAAACACATTAAACCACCCAGATAATTATATTCCTGCGGATCCGTTGCAAACACCAGCTCACGTAGTACCAGAATGGTATTTTTTACCGTATTATGCGATTCTAAGATCCATTCCTCACAAAGCTGGGGGCATTATAGCAATGGTTGGTGCTATCTTAGTTTTATTATTAATTCCCTTCATTAATACTTCAGATATCCGTAACACTACTTACAGACCTATTTTCAAAATTTGTTTTTGGTTGTTCATTGCCGATTTCATTATTTTAACTTGGGTTGGACAAAAACCTGTTCGAGATACCTTCATTTTCGTTGGGCAAGTAGGGACTGTTTATTATTTTTCATTCTTTATGATATTAATCCCACTCGTGGGGACTATCGAATCTAAGTTAGCTCACCATAAACCGAGTAATTAAGTAATTTTCTGTCTGAAAAGTCCTCATCGTCTAGGGGTTAGGACATTGCCCTTTCACGGCAATAACATGGGTTCAAATCCCATTGAGGACACTCTTAATTTAATATTAGTAAAAGTGGAAAAGTGGCTGAGGGGCTTATAGCGAAGATCTGCTAAATCTTTATACAGAAATTATTTGTATCGTGGGTTCGAATCCCACCTTTTCCACAGGGAATTTCTTAGATAAAAAATGAAAAGGCTCACAACCTTTTTTATTTTTAATGTACCTACTGTTAATTTTTTTATCCTTAATTGGCTCTTGTTTGGCTGGGTTATTCGGCAGATATTTGGGGTCCTTAGGCTCTGCATTTGTAACAACTAGTTGTTTATTTGTATCCTTTCTAATTTCTCTTTTCGTTTTTTATGAAGTATCACTTGTGGGTTGTTTTGTTTACATAAAATTAGCCACTTGGATTAGCTCTGAGGTACTACATGTTGATTGGGGCTTTATGTTTGACAGTCTAACTGCTACCATGTGTGTCGTAGTAACCTTTATCTCGTTTTTAGTTCATTTATACTCTATTGAGTATATGTCTCATGACCCACACCTCCCACGTTTTATGTCTTATCTATCTTTGTTCACTTTTTTCATGCTTATTCTTATAACGGGTGACAACTTCGTACAAATGTTCGTAGGTTGGGAAGGGGTAGGTCTTTGTTCTTATTTATTAATTAATTTTTGGTTCACAAGAATTCAAGCAAATAAAGCAGCTATAAAAGCTATGATTTTAAATAGAATTGGTGATTTTAGTTTAGTTATCGGGATTCTTTTAATTTTTGTAAATTATAAAGCTGTAGATTACGCGACAGTTGCCTCTTTAACCCCCTTTTTCAAGGATAAAACCATTAACTTTTTAAATATGGATTTAGATTTACTAACACTTATTGGTATTTTCTTGTTCGTAGGTGCTGTAGGTAAATCCGCTCAATTAGGCCTACACACTTGGTTGCCTGACGCTATGGAAGGACCTACGCCTGTTTCTGCTTTAATTCACGCTGCGACTATGGTTACGGCTGGAGTATTTTTGTTAGCAAGAAGTTCTTTCATTTATGAACATATTCCACATGTATTAGGGTTCGTTACGGTAATAGGTGCGGCTACCTGCTTTTTTGCAGCAACAACCGGGTTAGTACAGAATGACTTAAAAAGAGTCGTGGCGTATTCTACATGTAGTCAATTGGGTTATATGGTTTTCGCTTGCGGCTTGTCCAATTATTCTGTTGGTATTTTCCATTTAACAAATCACGCGTTTTTCAAAGCCCTACTTTTCCTAAGTGCTGGTTCTGTTATACACGCGGTAAGTGATGAGCAGGACATGAGAAAAATGGGAGGTCTGAGATTATTAGTACCCTTCACATATTCGATGATGGTAATTGGTTCGTTGGCGTTAATGGGGTTTCCATTTTTAACGGGTTTTTATTCAAAAGACCTCATCTTAGAGATTGCTTATGGAAAATATAGTTCTTTAGGGTACTTTAGTTACTGTTTAGGAACATTAGGTGCCTTTTTTACTGCTTTTTATTCCGTAAGATTGCTTTACCTAACCTTTATGTCAAAACCAGCAGGTTACCGGCAGGTTATTTGCTTCGCTTATGACTCAGGCATTTATATTACCTTTGCTTTAGGTTGCTTAGCCATTCCTAGTATGTTGATTGGTTATTACACAAAAGATATGCTTGTGGGGGTAGGTACTCCTTTTTTTGGTAGTGCGATCTACATTGGGGTAAACAGTGTTAGTCTCTTTGATGCAGAATTTATTCCTTTATTTTATAAAACCTTACCTGTAAATTTAAGTCTGTTCAGTCTCCTTTTAGCATTTGTTCTGTATAATTTTAGATCAAATGTATTAGTTTCTATTAAAACCTCTAGAATAGGCCGAAAAATTTACACCTTTTTAAATAGGAAATGGTTTTTTGATAAAATGTATAATGAACATCTTGGTCAGTTTTTTTTCAGATTTGGGTATTCTGTTAGTTATAAATTTATCGACCGAGGTATTTTCGAAGTCTTAGGACCTACAGGCTTATCTTCATTATCGTTAAACGCAGCATCTAATTTGCACAAAATGCAATCAGGGTACTTATACCACTACACTTTGGTTATTTTAATTGGTGCGATGGCTTTTTTAGAATTTCGACAAGTATGGTTATTTTTTGGCTTTTTTTTCGATTACAGGTTACTTATTCTTATGTTTGTACTTTTCTTTTTTTTAATAAATTTCAAAGAAAATAAAAGTAGTTAATTGGCGGGTATAACTCAGTTGGTTAGAGTGTTAGGTTGTGATTCTAAAAGTCACAGGTTCGAATCCTGTTACTCGCCTTTTTGTCTTAAATTGTTAAAAAGTTTTTTATGCACTAAATGGATCCCTAAACATCAAAATTAAAATGGACGTTTAATAACGAAACGTTGCGGTGAGTAAATTATTTGCTGGGACCCGTGATTCTCCATTTATGGAAAACCAAATTTCATTTGAATGAAATTTATTTTGATTTAAAATTAAAGTATTAAAATTTAGTGAACTGAACCATCTTAGTAACTAAAATAAAAATCAACAGAGATGCCGTTAGTAGTGGCGAGCGAACGCGGTAAAGACTAATAAATTTTTAATTTTGTTTAATATATTGTTAGCCACGGAAGGAAATAATAGCCCTGTAAAACAAAAAATTAAAAATTTAAATAAAGTAGCATGGTACAAGTCGTGTACTGTTTGAATATTGGGGGACCACCCTCAAAGTCTAAAAATTTTGATGTTTGATAGTGAACTAGTACTGTGAAGGAAAGGGTGAAAAAGAATTTGTAAAAATTGAAAAGATATTGAAATTTAGTGCTAACAAACAGTTGGAGCTTAAAAATTAAAGAGTGACAACGTACCTTTTGCATAAGGGATCAACAAGTTTATTTTAGTGGCGAGCTTAAATAATTTATATTATGTAGGCTAAAAAAAATTGAGTTTTAAAATGCTGAATAGTCTCTAAAATAAGACCCGAAACTAAGTGATCTAACCATGAACAGGTTGAATTTAAAGCGGTAACGCTTATTGGAGGACCGAACCCGTGTATGTGGAAAAATACTGGGATGATTTGTGGTTTGGAGTGAAAGGCTAATCAAACTTAGAGATAGCTGGTTTTCTGCGAAATCTATTTAAGTAGAGCGTTTAAAATACTTTATTTTGAGGTAGAGCTCTCGATAAGCAATGGGGGCGAAAGTCTTACTGAGTTTAATGAAACTTCGAATGCAAAATAAAAGATTTTAAGCAGACAGACTATGAGTGCTAAGATTCATAGTCAAGAGGGAAACAGCCCAGACTAATAGTTAAGGCCCTCAAAAGTAATTAAGTGAAAAAAATGTGAAAAAATGTTAACAATCGGTAGGTAGGCTTAGAAGCAGCCATCCTTTAAAGAAAGCGTAACAGCTCACTGGTCTAGTTTTTTTGCATTGAAAATGTAAAGGGACTTAAATTACTTGCCGAAACTGTAGATTTAAATAATTCTTATTTAAATGGTAGCAGAACGTTCTGTAAATTTAAAAAGGTTTATGGTGACATAAACTGAAGAAATCAGAAGTGACAATGTTGATATGAGTAGCGATAAACAGTGTGAAAAACACTGTCGCCTTAAGTTCTAGGTTTCCAAAACAAGGCTAATCCGTTTTGGTAAAATTAATCGGTCCCTAAGAGAACAACGAAAGTTCAACTTGATGGGTAAAAAATTAATATTTTTTATTTTTTAAAAGTGACAAAATACAAATATTATTTTTATTAAATGGTTTTAATAAAAGTTTTATAGTATTTGCAAGAAATAGCTTTAAAAGTTAAAACCGTACCTAAACCGACACAGGTGAACAAATTTAGTAAATTAAGGCGCTTGAGAGAATTGTGTTGAAGGAACTCGGCAAAATGACTCCGTAACTTCGGGAGAAGGAGTAACTTTATTAGGGCAACCTAGTAAAGTTGTCACAGAATCGGGGACAGCGACTAGTTATTAAAACTACAGGTCTCTGCAAATTTGTAAAAAGATGTATTGAGGCTGACGCCTGCCCAGTGCTGCAAGATAAAAGGAAGAGGTCTGTTGGCCTTAACCCCAAACCCCAGTAAACGGCGGCTGTAACTCTGACGGTCCTAAGGTAGCGAAATTCCTTGGCATTTAATTGGTGTCCTGCATGAATGGCGTAACGACTGTCCCACTGTCTCCAGCACAAGCTCAGTGAAATTGAATTCTCCGTGAAGATGCGGAGTACCTGCGGCTAGACGGAAAGACCCCGTGCACCTTTACTATAGTTATATGTTGTGTTAAAAATTTTTGTGTGTAGGATAAGTGGAAGTTGTTTTATTACTTGTAACAGTAATGAATAGAATAAATTTTTGCGCAAGCAAATTGTTTAAACATTTGGTGAAATACCACTCTCAAAAGTTTTTAACACTAACTTTTTAAGACAGCTTATAATGGGTAGTTTGACTGGGGCGGTCGCCTCCTAAAGAGTAACGGAGGCGTGCACAAGGTAAGTTTGAATTGAGAAATTATCAATTTGTAAGCATAATAGTATATACCTGCTTGACTGTAAGATTGACAAATCAAACAGGGACGAAAGTCGGTTATAGTGATCCGGTGATTCTGAGTGGAAAGATCATCGCTCAACGAATAAAAGGTACGCCGGGGATAACAGGCTAATCATTCTCTAGAGACCCTATCGACGGAATGGTTTGGCACCTCGATGTTGGATTATCGCATCCTGGAGCTGTAAGTGGTTCCAAGGGTTTAGCTGTTCGCTAAGGAAGGCGGTACATGATCTGAGTTTAGAACGTCGTGAGACAGTTTGGTCCCTATCTACCGTGGGTGTTGAAAATTGAAAGGATTAAACCTTAGTACGAGAGGACCGGGAAAAGTGAATCTCTGGTGAATCGATTGTTAGACCAATAGCACTGTCGAGTAGCTAAATTCGTAATAAATAATCGCTGAAAGCATCTAAGCGAGAAGTTAACCTTAAGACTAGTTTTCAAATAAATGTAATAGATTATTACATTGATAGGCTTGAAGTGTAAGAATTGTAAAATTTTTAGCTAACAAGTACTAAAAATAAAAATTATTTAAACTTTTTAACGTTTGTAATAGATAAATTACTAAATAGTAAATTTTAGATTTAAATTTAATGTAGCTTAATTTTATGTAAATACCTTAAGCTATAAGAATATGAGTTTGATCCTGGCTCAGGATGAACGCTAGTAATATGCTTAACACATGCAAGTCGAACGAAAATTTTTCGTGGCGTACGGGTGAGTAAAGTGCAGAATGCTTCCTTTTGGTTCAGGACAAAAATAGCCTTATGGTTATTCAAATATTGAATTAAAAAAGGTGCTGCTCCACATAAGGAGCAGTTTCCGCCAAAAGATGGGTCTGTGCAAGATTAGGTAGTTGGTAATTTTAACAGCTTACCAAGCCTTTGATCTTTAGTTGGTCTTAGAGGACGACCAACCACACTGGAACTGAAATAAGGTCCAGGCTAAATTTTTGGCCAGCAGTGAGGAATATTGGACAATGAACGAAAGTTTGATCCAGCGATATTATCTGAGTGAAGACGGCTTTTTTAGTTGTAAAACTCTTTCGTTAAGAAATGATAATGACATTACTTAAAGAAGTTTAAGTCCCGGCCAATACTCGTGCCAGCAGCCGCGGTAAAACGGGGGGGGCGAGCGTTATCCATCATGACTGGGCGTAAAGGGTCTGTAGACCGTAAAGTAAGTTACTTGTTAAATTTTAAAGCCCAACTTTAAGTCAGCTTGTAATACTGCTTTACTTGAGTTTTATACAGAAGAGTAGAATTTTATACGTAAGGGTAAAATCTTGAAATATATAAAGGAACACCAGTAGCGAAGGCGACTCTTTAGTAAAAACTGACGTTGAGAGACGAAAGTATGGGTAGCAAACAGGATTAGATACCCTGGTAGTCCATACTGTAAATTCTGAGTGCTGAAATTTAATGTAACTTAGCTAAAGTAAAACAATTTTTAATTGTTTTGTTTATTTTTAAGTTATTTAGATTTTGAAGCTAACGCCATAAGCACTCCGCCTGAGGAGTACGATCGCAAGGTTGGAACTCAAAGGAATTGACGGGGGCTAATACTAGTGGTGGAGCATGTGGTTTAATGCGATAATCCGCGCAGAACCTTACCAATTCTTGACATAAAAGTAAAGTTTAATTTTACATTTTTGGTAATAAAATTATAATGATGGCTTTTACAGGTGTTGCACGACTGTCGTAAGCTCGTGTCGTGAGATGTTCGGTTAATTCCTTTAACGGGCGAAACTCTTACCTTTAATTTACTAATCTTTAAAGCAACTAAAAAGTTTTAGAGGTGTTTTAAAGGCACTGTCAACTATAAGTTGGAGGAAGGTGAGAACTAAGCCAAGTCAATGTGACCCTGATGAATTGGGCTACACATGTGCTACAATGAAAATCACAAAAAGTAACAAAAAATTAAATTTTTAGTTAATCCCACAAAAGTTTTCCCAGTTCGGATTGTAGGCTGAAACTCGCTTACATGAAGTTGGAATCACTAGTAATCGCAAATCAGCACGTTGCGGTGAATATGTCAATTAGCCTTGTACACACCGCCCGTCACATGCAGAAAGTCAGCTTTGCTTGAAGGTTTAACTTAGTTAAATCGATTGAGAAGTTGATAATTTGGATGAAGTCGTAACAAGGTAGCTGTACGGGAACGTGTAGCTGGAAAAAATGAAATTAAAGTAGTTCGGTTAAAGTACTAAATAAGCTAAACCTACGCAAATAGTATTTGGAAGGTTCAACTCCTTCTTTCATTCCTTAAATCTACAATCTCACACCTGAAATCATCCAGAACTCAAGTGTTTATTAAAAATTTTTTATAAAATACTACTATAATTGTGGGAATCATTTAAAAAATTTTTAATTGTTATTAAAATAAAATATAGGTAAATTCGTAAGTTTTAAGAGTTCGAATCTCTTTTTTAATAAATGTTTTCTCCAAACTTAATGTTTTACATATTTTCTATAGCTTTAGTCATTTGTGCCCTTATGGTAGTTGTTAGTCAACACCCAGTTTTTTCACTTTTATTTTTAGTTGCTTCCTTTTTATCTGCTTCTGTTCTACTTTTCTTATTGGAATGCGAGTTCTTAGCCTTGCTTTTCATTGTTATTTACGTTGGAGCTATAGCTGTTTTATTCTTATTTGCTATTATGATGTTAGAGTCTAAATTGAGTAATTTATCTAGGAATATGATGAAGTATGTTCCCGTGGGTTTTTTGTTTGGTTTTTTCTTACTAATACCTTTATTGTCGCAAATATGGTCTCAGTATGACCAAAATGTCTACTCAGATAGTTTTTATTTTAATAATTACCAAAATTGGTACGATTTAATTGATTCTACAAGTGATATAGAGGTGTACGGTCAAGTTCTTTACTCATATTTTGTTCTGCAATTTTTAGTCGCTGGGTTGATCTTATTGTTAGTCTTGATAGGGGTAGTTCATTTAACGAATAATTTTAATAGTCCTCAGAAAACTGAACAATCTATTTTTAAGCAAATCTCTCGTGATTCCACATTTTTCTTTAAGCAATAGTCTTTAAAATTTTATTTTTTACGAATGATAAATGAAAAAAAATCTCTAGGTTTATTTAGTCTGGTGTCATTAAAATTTTTTACAGTATTTCCTGAGTATTTTATTAGTATTAGTCTTATTTATGTATTAACTGTAGTTTTTTTGATTACTTACAGTGTCTATAGTTTAATTCTCCAAAAAGCCGTTAGTGAGACTATGGTTTTTATTCTAATTATGGCGTGTTACCTTATGGTGAATGATGATTTATTAGCGTTGAATTTTTTAAGTTTTAACAATTCGATTGTGAACGATTATTTTGCTTTTTTTACCAAGTTCGTTATATGCGCAACTGCCTCAGTCTATTTTTTATTCATTGCGGATTCTTTAAAGTACCAACGTTTAACTTCGTTTGAATATCTATTAGTCCTGCTTTTCGCTGTGTTGGGCCTTATGTTGTTATGTAGTAGTAACGACCTATTAACTGCGTACTTGGCTATTGAACTGTCAAGTCTTGCTTTTTATATTTTGGCTGCTTTTAAAAAAACATCCAATTATTCGGCGGAAGGAGGAATCAAATACTTTGTAACAGGTGCAATCTCTTCCGCTTTTTTTCTTTTCGGAAGTTCGTTTATTTACGGTATTTCTGGTACAATCAATTTCACAGACTTAGGCGATTTATTCAGTTTAGCGTTCAATAAATCTGCAGTTTACAACAGTTCCTTTGATTATAGTTTCATTGAGTTAGGTTTGTCTTTAATTTTGTTCAGTTTATTTATAAAATTAGCTCTGGCTCCGTTTCACCTTTGGTCTTTAGATGTTTACGAGGGGTCTCCTAGTAGTTCTACATTTTTTTTTGCAGTTGTGACAAAGTTAAGTATATTTGTGCTTTTAGTTAGACTCTGCTACCTAAGTTTTTTTAATTTACATAATTGTTGGCAGTTCTACTCACTTTGGGTTGGTATTTTTAGCATTTTTGTAGGTTCTTTTGGCGGTTTGAAACAAAGAAAATTAAAAACAATTTTAGCGTATAGTTCGACTAGCCATATGGGTTATGCGTTAATTGCGTTTAGTACGAGTACCTTTGAGGGGGTTCAAATGCTTTTATTTTATTTAGTTATTTATATGATTTCGGGCTTATGCGTTTGGTCGATCTTATCTTTTTTACGCTTAAAGCAAACAAATACCGAACAAAAGTATAATAAAGAGCTTGGTGATCTTGCTTTGTTGAAAAATTCGAATGCGGCACTGGTTTTTTGTCTGTCTTTAGCTATGTTTTCTATAGCAGGTATCCCCCCAATGATAGGTTTTCTTGCTAAAATGGGTATTTTTTTGTCTGTAGTTGGTGTTTCTTTTTATTTTGTTGCCCTAATCAGTGTTTTATTTAGTGTTGTTTCAACTTTTTATTACATACGAGTTATTAAAGTTTTATATTTCGAAAATCTTTTAGTAGGAAGACTTTATCACCCAATAAACACAAAAAAGCCTGCTGTTCTAAGTTTTTTAATCTTTTTACTTTTCTTCTTGTTTCTATACCCCACCACTTTATATCTAAATAACTATAAAACTATCCTGTCTCTACTTTAAGCAGTTCAGGTGACCTTAACCTCTTAAAATAAGATGGAATAGTTCAGTCGGTTAGAACGTTGGAATCATAATCCAAATGTCGGGGGTTCGAGTCCCTCTTTCATTATTTTGAGCAATTTCTTTGCACTCTTAGCTCAGGTGGATAGAGCAACAGTTTTCTAAATTGATGGTCAAGGGTTCGAATCCTTTAGAGTGTGTAAATCTAATAAAATTAAAAATATGTTTTCTTTAAATAACTTGTTAGTGTATATTTTACTATTTCCGATTTTTGGAATTTTAATACTACTGGTAATCCCTGCTCGACATGAGAAATTATTGAAAATTGTTGCGTTAAACTCCGCATGTTTTTCTTTCATTGGCTCTTTACTCGTGTGGGGTTTATTCCAAAAAGCTATGGGTAGCTTCCAGTTTATAGTCAAGTTCTTTTGGTTACCCGGCCTAAATTTAAATTTTGTTTTAGGAGTAGATGGTATCTCTTTATTTTTCTTGCTGCTGACCACGTTATTAATACCGTTATGCCTTTTAGTTAGTTGGAATAGCGTGAGTTACAATTTAAAAGAGTTTTTAATTGCCTTTTTAATACTGGACTTTTTTTTGATTGGTGTTTTCTGTATATTAGATCTCTTACTTTTTTACATATTTTTTGAAAGTGTCTTAATACCAATGTTCTTCATTGTAGGTATTTGGGGTTCTAGGGATAGAAAAATTTTAGCAGCATATTATTTCTTTTTATACACTCTGTTAGGATCTGTCGTAATGTTACTTTCTATTTTGTATATTTACTACCAAGTAGGTACAACAGATTATTGTGTGTTATTAACCTTCTCCTTTTCAGAGCTTGAACAAAAATTTCTTTTTTTCAGTTTTTTCCTTGCTTTTGCAAGTAAAGTCCCTATGCTTCCTGTGCATTTATGGTTACCAGAAGCTCATGTGGAAGCTCCAACCGCAGGGTCAGTTATTTTAGCAGGTATTTTATTGAAATTAGGTACTTATGGGTTTATCCGTTTTTCATTACCACTATTCCCTAAAGCGGCCTTCTTTTTCACGCCATTAGTTTATACTGTTGCGTTAGTTGGGATCGTTTATACCTCTTTCACAGCCATTAGACAGACCGATTTCAAAAGAATTATAGCCTACACTTCGATCGCTCACATGAATTTAGTAATTTTAGGTATCTTCAGTTTTAACACTGTTGGTATAGAAGGAGCTATAGTACAAAGTTTAAGCCATGGATTTGTTGCGAGTGCCCTGTTCCTAATTATAGGAGTTGTCTATGATAGGTATAGGACTCGTATTGTTAAATACTACGGTGGGCTTGCTACTGTAATGCCTATTTACACGACCATTTTCTTGTTTTTCACTATGGCGAATATAAGTTTTCCAGGAACAAGTAGTTTTGTTGGGGAATTTTTAATCTTCGCGGGCTCGTTCAAAGTAAATACCAGTATTACATTTTTAGGAGCAACAAGCGTGGTTATTGGTGGTGCATATTCCCTTTGGTTATTTAATCGAATTGCTTTTGGTAATTTGAAAACACAATATATCTCAAAATTTATTGACGTTAGTCCTAGGGAGTTACTTATTTTTATTCCTTTAATTTTAGGAACTATCATTATTGGTATTTACCCAAATATTTTTCTAAGCTCTATTCATATGAGTGTGCACAATTTAATTGAATTATTATATTTTTAAGCTTTCCATATGATCTATTTATTTGAGTCTGAATTACCTGAAAACAAATCTGTTCACCTTGCCCTAACTCATATTTATGGGATTGGTAAGGTCAACTCATCTTTAATTTGCCGGAAATTAGGGTTTTCGGTAAATTTAAAACTTAAAAATTTATCTAAAGATCAAACTACCAGATTGATAAAAACTATTGAAACCTTAAATATTGAATTAGCGAGTGACTTAAAAAAATTACAGCTGTTAGTTCTAAAAAAACTAGTGTCTATAAAATCTTATAAGGGGTTAAGAAGAAAACAAGGTTTACCTGTGAGAGGGCAAAGGACACACACGAATGCAAAAACAGCTCGTAAACGCCGGTAGCTCTCCTTCTTATTTTTAGGATATAACAAACTCTGTAGTGAATACTCTCATAGCCCCTCACATTTGCAGGGTAGTAGATTTAGGTCTTTCATAGAAAGGTTTTATAGAGACTTTTTAATATTTTTTGAAT
>Ga0307930_1000327_pt1 | contig 37293 bp, 25 predicted proteins | sample OrgLakmetageno46_FD_203161 | JGI IMG/M metagenome (GOLD analysis project Ga0307930, IMG submission 203161) | Saline water microbial communities from Organic Lake, Antarctica - #46 | ecosystem: Environmental > Aquatic > Non-marine Saline and Alkaline > Saline | place: Antarctica: Organic Lake...
TTAAAACATTAAAAAATCCGCCAAAAATAATCTTAACAACTTCAGATTCACAATTTGCTATCGAGGCTTTTGAGTATGATTTTATCATAGATTATTTACTAAAGCCTATAGGATTAGAACGATTTCAAAAAGCGATATTAAAGGCTCAAAAACATGAACCTAGCTCAAACGAGGTGAGATTTGAGTCAGAAATAAAAAATGATTTTTATGTTAATATTGACAGAAGGCTTATAAAAATAAATGTAGAGAGCATTTGCATTGTAGAAGCAAAAGGTGATTATATCCATATAAAAACAGAGGAAAAAAATTATGTGGTTCACTCTACACTAAGAAGGATAGAAGAAAAACTACCAGATTCATTATTTTTAAGAGTACACCGTTCTTTTATTATCAATGTTAAGAAAATTGTTGATATAGAAGATAATACCGTTGTCATAAAAAAAGAGGTCATCCCTGTAAGTCGATCTAAGAGACCAGAACTAATGAAACGCCTGGACTTATTATAACATTTCAAGTATGCTTAATTAGTAAAGCTAAAAAAGACTCTGTAATTCTTATTTGTAATTCCAAGTTATGTCATAAAAAATGTTTGTCATCATACAAGTGGATATTACTCATAAACATCTTCGGCAAAGTATAGATTTTGGTAGAACAGCATATTTTAATACTGTGAAATAATGAATTATTTTTTCTTCATTTACCTTCTATAAAAAGGCGCAACTAAAGTTAATAGAACTATTTTTTACTCCAATCCGTCAAAAAATAATTCAATTTGTTTGTGTGACCCCGCAAAATTAATTTGGTATTACACCAGTGCATTTTTTAATTCTTTTTCCAGTTTATCTTCAGTTACAACAAAATCAAAAATAGCATCTAATGCTACAGCAGTTGCTTCACTTATAAAGTTTTTTACATGCTTTTCAACACGGCACTTTGTCGTAAATAGTCATTCTTCTTTCTTCAAATGAATAGGTTGTCTTGTTTTAAAGGGGACACTTTGGAAATTGGAAGATTAAAATAAAATATTGTTTCCACATTAGGAGTGCTTTTTAAATACACCTGTCCACTATAATGAGAGATGATTTTTTTAGCCATGCTTAATCCAATTCCTACGGATTTTGTTGATTCTATCACTTCAAACATATTGAATATTCTCTTGTGGTATTTTTCATGTATTCCAATCCCATTATCCATAATTGAAAAAATATAATCTTTTTGGGTCATTTCACATGCTATCTCAATAAGTCCATTTTTTTTATCGATGTGCTCTAAAGCATTTTCTATCAATATTTTAAACACCTTTTTTACCATAGTTCCATCAACAAATAAGGAAGGTAATTCGTTCCTGATTTTTATAGTTACAGCAGATGGTTTCTGAGTTTCATCTATAATCTGTTTTACAATAGTATCACTATTTACTAATTTGTTTTTAAAAGTAGCTGACGTGATATTGTTATAGTGTTCTAGTTTGGCTAGTAATAGGTCCATCTTTTCTATTTTGTCCTCCATCAACTTAAAGTTGATAGTAAAATCTTGAAAATTATTAGTTCCCGCTAGATCCTCTTGAGACCAAGTTAATAGATCTGAAATATTTCTTAAAGAAGATTTTAATTCATGTGAAATTAAATGAGAGTAATTATCCAGTTCAGTTCTCTGGTTTTGAAGAATCTCAGATAATGTACCAGTTTTAGCACTAATGGTTTGATCTATTATTAATTTTTTCTTGATTTTATTTTTAACAGCATTTAACAGATCGTCTACATTTGTAGGTTTGGTTAAATAATCGTCAGCCCCTAGATTCATTCCAATTCTAATATCTTCCTTTTCTGCCTTTGCTGAAAGAAAAATCAATGGAATACTCACCGTTTTATTATTTTTTTGTAGTTTTTCAAACATTTCAAAACCGTTAAGCTCTGGCATAAGTATATCTGAAACAATCAGATCTGGATCCTCTTTCAGGGCTATTTCAAAACCGATTAACCCGTTTTCAGCTTGAAAAACCTCATAACCCTCCATGAACAAGATATCATAAATCTCCTCTCTTATCGCTAAGGTGTCTTCTACAATTAATACTTTATACATGTTGTTGTTTTAATACCTTTATAATAAAGGATGTTCCATCTCCGGGGGTACTATTCACAATCATCTTTCCTCCTATTGCATCTACTGCTTCTTTTACAATTGTTAAACCAAGACCTGTTCCCTGAATTAAATCCACATTTTTTCCTCTAGAAAACGGCTTAAAAATAGTTTTAAGCTCTGCTTTGGAAATTCCTATTCCATAATCTGTTATCGTAATAACGGTATACTCTCTTTCGGAGGACAATGCAACAGTAATATTTTTAGCGGTTGGAGAATACTTTACAGCATTACCGATTAAGTTGATGAAAATGTTTCTACCTGATTTTTCATCAATAAAAATATCAGTCATTTTTAGACCTTCTGTATCAATTAGCAGTATATCGTGTGATTTTTCACAGGCGCTAGAAACTTCGTCAATTATTTCAGACATAAAGTCTCCAAGATTTATATCTACAGGATGTTGTATAATTTTACCTGCTTCAGCCTTACCAACAACTAAAATATCGTCTAGTAGTTTTGTCATATGCAAAACCTGATCTTCTATTTTGTCTAATTTTCTTTGTATTAAAATTGGCTCCATTTTAGCCCAGTATTTTTTAATAGAGCCTGCAGCAAAATTAATTGATGATAACGGAGTTCTAAATTCATGAGAGGCCGTTGAAACGAATTTCGATTTTAAGTCGTTTAATTCTTTTTGCTTTTCTAAGGCTTGGTTTAATTTTAAAGTTCTTTCATTTACCTTCAATTCTAACTCGTTACGATAACCATCTAATTCAGTGATATCTTGTCCTACTCCTAATACACCCGTAATTTCTCCTTTAGCATCTCGACGCGTACTTGAGTTTAATAATACCAATACACGCTGTCCATCTTTTGTGAATAGCGGAAATTCATAGTTGGCAGTTTCTTGACCAAGCAACGCATCGTCCAATACTTTTTTGACCGACTCTCTGTACTCGTTGGTAATGTAAGTTTGCACCAAATCTTTTCCTAATACTTCGTCTTTTGTAAATCCAGTAATTTTTTCAGAAGTCTGGTTCCACTCATTGACGAGTCCTCTACTATCAATACCAAAAATAGGAACATTTGCAGTATCAATTAATAATGTCAAATCATGGGCTACATGTTCCATTTCAGCACGGTAGACATCAAGTTCAGTTTGAAAGGCAAGTTCTTTGTTAGCAAGGATTAACTCATTTGCACGTTTTTGTTTTTCTTTGTTGGCCAGAACCAATTCATTTGCTCGTTTTCGTTTCTCTTTGTTGGCAAGGATTAACTCATATGCCCTGTTATCTTTCTCTTTATTTTGAAAAGCAAGCTCGGTGTTAGCAATGGCTAATTCATGCGCTCGTTTTTCCTTTTCATCGTTTTGAAAAGCAAGTTCAGTATTAGCAATATCTAATTCATGTGCTCGTTTTTCCTTTTCATCGTTTTGAAAAGCGAGTTCAGTATTTGCCAGTATTAACTCCTCCGCCCGCTTTTCCTTTTCTTCATTTTGAAAAGCAAGTTCCTTATTGGCGATATCTAATTCATCTGCACGCTTTTGTTTTTCGTTATTTTGAAAAGAAAGCTCTTCATTGGCAGTATTCAAATTATAGATGTTTTCTTGTAGCTCTACTCTCTTTTCTTTGAGTAAGTGCTCAGTTTTAGCACGCTCTTTTTGTTCTTTTTTAAGATTTTTTTTTAATTTAATTTTGGCCTTTTCAGCTTCTGTGATGTCTGACATGGAGATACCAACTCTATTTTCGGAAACTCTCCATGCAGTAACGCGATAAAACTTATCATACGCAGCGCCATAACTCTTAAATCTAATTTCCTCTCCTGTTTTATCAACATGTGCAAAAGAAGTAAACCAATTGTCTTCTATGACATCAACGATCGAGGATATTTTTTTGTTTACTAATTGCTCCTGGGTTTTACCAAAAAACCTTGAGAAACAAATATTTGTTGCTCGATTATAGAAATCGATGGGTTGACCGTCTGTATCATAAATAAGCTCTATGACATTTACCATGTCTGCCATATTATCAAAGAACTCCTTATATGACTGCTCTTTTGAAGAAACAATAGTATTTTCTTTTAACGCAATGAGCTCCATTTCTAATTCTTCATACGACGGTTTACTCATAATTTTGTGATTTTAAATTAAACCTAGCACGCTTTTGTTTTTAGATATTTATTTGCTCAAAACACAACCTATTGTAACCCACTATTTGTAAACCTAATTTCAAACAAAAAGCCTTACAGTAACAAAAGTTAAACAATAATAATTTACTAAATTTAAATTAATAATCAAAGCACTCCCAATTAATTTAGTCGAAAAGTATGCTTTGCTATTCTGGTATCTGCTTTTAAGCTGGGCCCCTATTTATTGGGATTCTGCTATTGGTTTCTACGAGAATTAACTATTAATTAGGTCATTACAACCTTGCTCAATAACCCATTCATCTATATTTAAATGCATCTCAACGGTATAAAACCTATAATTCATAGGACGTAATAATTTATGATTAAGAAATTATTTATTTTCACTTGCTAAAATTATTTTAGCGATTTTAAAAAAATTGTATGTCTAAATAAGCATTTATGATTTCCCACGATATTCCACTAAATGAAAGTGAAAGGTTAAAGAGTTTATATAAGTATAATATCCTAGATACTTTACCTGAAGAAGACTTTGATGCCATTACAAAAATTGCTGCTAGCATTTGCAAAACCCCTATTTCACTCGTTTCTATAATTGATGAAAACAGGCAATGGTTTAAATCTCATCACGGATTAAATAGCACAGAAACACCAAGAGATATTTCTTTTTGTTCTCACAGTATTTTAACTCCAAATGAACTATTTATCGTTAGCGATGCTACAAAAGATGAACGCTTTTATGATAATCCATTAACTACAAATTACCCTAATGTTATTTTCTATGCAGGAGCACCATTAAATAGTTCAGACGGTCACTGTTTAGGCACTTTATGTGTCATTGATAATACAGCGAGAAAGCTAAGTAAAAATCAGAGAGAAAACTTAAAATTATTGGCAAAGCAGGTTGTCAATTTATTGGAGTTAAGAAAAAAGAACGCAGAATTATCTCTAGCAAATGAGGAGGTTTTAAGGTTGAATAAACAATTAAGCGCATTTGCTTATAAGTTATCACATGACATCAAAACCCCAATAAGTGGAATAAAGCATCTTTCTGAGATAATACAGGAAGATTATGCACACGCATTAGATAATAAAGGAAAATCGTGGCTTGCTCTAATCTCTTCTAGCAGTACCTATTTATATTCTTTGGTTGAAGGAATGTTGAATTTTACAAAATCTACAAATGCTGAAATAGTTTTTGAAACGTTTAATTTCGAGAAATTACTCGAACAGATTAAATCATCTTGTAATTGGGAGCATATATATATTATCAACTATACTAATTGTAATATTACTTTAAAACAATCAAAAATAGCTTTCATTCAAATATTTCAAAACCTACTCTCTAATAGCATAAAGTTTGTAGGTAAATCAAAATCTATCATTTCCATTTCTTTAGAAATTGACTCCAAGTTTTATAAGATAGTTTATAGAGATAACGGTCCTGGAATTGATAAAAAATACCACAAAAAAGTATTCGAACTTTTTGAAACTTTAGAGAAGAGCAGTAGTACTGGAATTGGTCTCCCTACCGTTTCTGATCTATTACAAAGGTTAGGAGGAAGTATTGAAATAGAGTGCCCAAAAGAAAAAAAATTAGGAATTGAGTTTTCTATAAAAATTCCGATTATAAAAGATTGAAAGGGATCACTTTCAATCTTTTATTTAATATCTAATTTAAGGAGCAAACTATAATGTAAAAATCAGTGTGCCACCTCTGCTCTATTTTTCAATGACAGAATTTATATATATCCAACTTGTTTTATAATACCTATAGCCCTTTATGTTCTCTAAACCCAGTTATTTATTTGCTGAGAGTCAATTTAGACTGGTATTTAAGCTTAAGAACACCTAAAATAGTCTATCAATAAAGTGTCCCTAGAATACTTATGTGAAGATTAGTTTTTGCAATGGCTAAGTAAAACGCCACACTTGCTTTTGAATATGCTAGAAGAATGTCTTCTGTTGGTTATTCCTACTAAATTGCTAACCTCGAATATGTTTAAGTCCGAGGTGTCAAACAAATGTATAGTATATACCTATTTCAAGAGGAATCACTGTGGGTGTAAGCAATGGTGTATCATATTAGTTGCGTCGTTTAAGCACCATGAATATCTTGAGATGTAAATATTTAACTGTTAAAAAAGCACTCAACTAGAGCACTTCTTATAGAATCCATGGAGATCATCTAAACGGTGCTTGACAGGTATACTCATCGGTAATAAAGTGCCTTAATGACTTCACATACTGTTCATCTGCAAAATCTCACCCTCTAACTACCCTCTAATCACACTCAACGAATATTAAAATAACTTAGAATAAAGGTTTTTAAATTTGACATATATTGAAAATAAAAACCATGAAAAAGATAGTACTTTCCTTAGTTGTCACGGCCTGTAGTTTTACTATAACAGCTCAAAGCACAGATTATTATTTTGGTACGGCGGCTAATTTTATACTTTTTTCAGGTTCTGGAGCAGTTGCTAATACCGGAACTTCTACAATTACTGGTGATGTTGGAGCTAATATAGGTGCGATATCTGGTTTTGGAGCGCCTACAATTTTGAACGGAACGATAGAAAATGCCAATTCAATTACCACACAAGCCGCTATTGATTTGGCAGCGGCATGCGTTCAAATTCAAAATACAGTTGTAACTATAGGAGATCACAGTACGATTTTTGGGACTGTAGCTGGGGAAACTATTTATCTTGGAATTTATTCTACTGGAGCAGCAACCTCTATTATTGGGACGTTAACTTTAGATGCACAGGGAGATCCTGACGCTATGTTTGTTTTTAAAATTGGAGGAGCACTTTCTTCAGTTGCGGGCTCAAAAATAATTTTGGATAATGGTGCCTCGTCAGAAAATATTTTTTGGATTGCCGTTGGTGCGATAGGTTTGGGAGCAAATGCTAGTGTATCGGGAACGTTTATAGGGTATCCAGGAGCAGTTTCATTGGGAGCAGGTGGAGTTCTAGATGGAAGATTGTACTCTACTGTTGGTGCAATCGCAGTAAGTGGAACCGTTGCGGCAATCCCAGCCTATAATTTGCCATTTAACTGCGATTTAAATACTTACTTATTTCAAAATAATGATGTACACACTATAGATTTAGCATCAGGGAGTTCCTATGAAATTGCAACAGATATTTCTACGGGAAACATAAATGCAACAGGATACAATCCAGTAGATGGATATATTTGGGGGTCTTTAAGTTCACCAGAAAAAACGATAGTACGCATTGGTCAAAATTTCAACACAACTAATTTTTATATCGATGAATTACCAAGTAGCAATCGAAATATTGGAGATGTCAGTGCAGATGGTATCTATTATTTAAAAGGAGAAAACACTACCTATTATAAAATAGACCTTGATCCTAGTTCTGCAGATTTTGCTCAACACCAATCGACAGAAAGCTTATCTCAAACCCTAAATATTGATGACTGGGCTTTTAATGCTGTTGATGGAAATTTATACGCAATAGAGAAAATATCGAATATTTTATACCGTATTGACCCTTCAGACGGAAACGTACAAACTATGGGGGAAGTACCAATCTTATCTGGATCTACCTATACTTATGATGCTGTTTATTTTGACGTAGATGGTCGTTTCTACATCTCAGCAAGTGAAATAGGAACTATATTTGTTGTGCAAAATGTTCAAGATCTAGATGGCTCAAACTCTATAGATTCTAATCTGTTTGCCTTTGGACCTTCAAGTTCAAATAGTGATGGAGCGCGCTGTCCAACTGCTCTTGTTGCTCAAGAAATTTGTGATAATGGCACAGATGACGATGGGGATGGTTTAATTGACTGTGAAGACCCTTCCTGCTCTGGTTATGGCGATTGTCCCATAATAGAATCGAACACCTCTGGAGGTAATGATGGTGGTTTAGAAAGCAACAATCGACTGTCCGATAAGATTAGTCAAAGAAATTATAATCGAGCAAAAATTAATTATAGATTTGATAGAGGGGTTGCTAGAAGAGTTTCAAAATCATCAAATTATGCGAAAAGAAGTGCGAAATCAAATTTTCAATTGCAAAACTTCATTCCACTCACAGTGATTAATGAAGAGTATGTTATCGATTCCACTCCTATAGATTTATTAGGAATCACTAATGCAGTAGAGGTATACTCGGTTGATTATATTAAAAATGAAGAATCTATAGCGTCTGTTCTAGCTTTAAAAACTGAAAATGGTGTTTATGAACACACAAAATATATTTGTGACCGATTATTAGGAGCCGAACTAATTTCTGTTTCGACTATGGAAATTAATGGACATAGTTTTATTAAATCTATCATTAGAAACACAGATAATTCTAGTGAGTTTGTATTAAGCCTTTCGGCGAAAATAACGAATAACAAAAATAATTTTTCAATTGAAAGCCATTGGAATATAGATCAGTATGAGGAAAATGTCACTTTTTATAATTTTCAAATTTGGTCCAATTCAATAGATAATTTATTGCTGTTAGGACAAGAGGTACTTAAGTTATTAGATATTGAAAAACCAATTTCTGATTATAATAATTCAAGCCCTCCAACTGTTTTTGTTAGAAAAGGAAAGTATTTTAATGGAAATCTAAAGTTGCAAATTGTGAATACTAATGCAAGTGAGACGATTTCTTTTGCCGCTGGATTAAGACAAACTGAAACAAGTACAGTCGAAAATATGACGTCTTCAATTGACTTAAACAAAGATTATATAATCGATCTAGAGTTTCCAACAGGAAGTTTATTTGACATTGGTTTTAGAATTAGTGATGGTCTAGCGACACCAGATGATCTATTTATGTCTGATGGTCCATGGGGATATGATGATTCTGCCATAAGCTCGAATATTACTGCTTTTTTAATTGAGCCTAATGAAAGTATCTTTGAAACTGATGAGTTTCCTGTTGAAAGAAATGTATCTCTAAAAGCAATAACAAGTGAATATGTTGCAGTATACAGAGCATTAACACCTCGATTTAACCCAGTCAATTTATCGGATTTTAACAGTCTTAAGCTAAATGCAAAAGGGACCGGAAGCTTACAAATAACCTTTGTTAAAAAGAGTATCCTTAAGTGGGAAGATCAGTATAAAACAACGGTTGAATTGACTGATGAAATTCAAGATTTTCATATTTCTTTTTCAGATATTCAATCTACACTAGAATCTGAATTAGTCTTAGATGATTTGGTTACTATTGTATTTACTATGGTTTCTGAAAATGGAGAAATGGTCGAAAAAGGGATGACCTTACAGGACATTAGATTTTCAGTAGAAAACAATGACATCACCACTGCTAACGATTTTAATGAATTACAAGCCATACCTAATCCAATGGGATCAAATACCAGGATCTATTTTACTTCAAAACAATCTGAAGATATCATGTTTTTGGTATATGACCAAAGAGGAAAATTAGTCTTGCAAAACAATTTTAAAACTTCTGTAGGTAAAAACCAACTTATACTCAACAGACAAGGTTTAACAAGTGGTTTATATATCTGCCTGATAAAAAACTCAACGACCAATTACAATACCTTAAAACTAGTAGTTAAATAAATGGCTTATGATGGAGAAAAAGTACGAAAGAGAAATCTTTGTACTTTTTCTCCATTATAATTTAAGCTAATAAGTCTCTCTATGTGCCTACACATCAATTTTCGGTGCTATATACACTTAATATTTCTATATTTTTTTTCATCAGTTTATAAAAGTCTTAGCGATAAACTCTAAGCCATGATCATATCTCCACTCTTAGAAGGTCCCTATTTCTTCTTACAAGACTTTTAATGTTCTGACAACAACTCTTGCCAGACACGATTGCCCTAAATTTATGACATCTACTTTATGGTTGCAATCGTCCATCACATTAAATAGGAATACCTTCCTGGAGTTGGTAAGGGCGATATTTATAGAATCACTAAGGTATATTGATTGACTTTCGAATCTCTTTCTAAGGTTTGTTTTTCGGGTTTAAGCATACGCCTTTTGTGCTAACACCTTAAGAGGTTGCAAGTATCTCTGAAAGTAATAGGGAAGCAATCGCAAATAGGGTAGATGAAAGGATTACAATTTCAACCTCAACAGGCTAGTATTTCTGGTCACCATACAATAGTTTGTTTTGAGCTGGTATTTGTAGATGGTAATATTCCAATTAATTATTGAAGTTCTTAACGTCTTCTTTGAGTAGTCAACTTTTTGAGTGAGTTTATCTACTTTCTAAAAACAGGCTTTTTAGATAAAAACCATTTAAACCGAAACCCTGTTTCTACAAATGTAAAACCAGCAGCTGTAGCAGACGCAATATTACTATTCGTTCCATATAGGTTTACTAAACAACGATCTGAAAATTTATACCCTACCTTACCATGAAGTCTATAAGTACTTTGGCTATCATAATCTTCTATATACTGTAATCCAAAAGCCGCTGTTAACTCATAAAACCACTCTTTAGGTTTAGCTATTATTTCATCTTTAATCAAATTCAGAAAAATTTCACCTGCATTAAATTTTTCTGGACTAAAATAAATACTTGGAACTTGATTTTTAAAGGTGATGTATTGATAATTTAATCCCACTTTCAAAATTGGTTTACTCAAAAGATTGTAATACAAAGAAGTGAAAAACAGATTTCTGATGTTGTCATCATTTTGTGACGTAAAATAGTACTGTGTAAACAAACCTAATTTAAAATTAGTGCTTAAATTATAATTTACAAAAAAGTTGTTCATCACAATTTCTCGGTCTAATAACTCAGCGTTAAAATTTTGAATTTCACGATTATAATTTAAATTTAATGTTTGTAATTTAAATGGCTTTATATCAAGAGAAAGATTCGCTAAAAGTTGGTTGTACTTGTTGTTTTTAGAATCTACAGAAATAATCCCTGCTGTACCTTTAAGAGTTGCATTTGGTAAAATTTGATATGATATTCCACCATTAAAATCATATGAATTAGCATCATTATCAGTCACATTATTATATGTGGTTCTGTAATTATAGCTTCCTAACACTTTAAATTTAGTTGAGAATGGAATTTCTACCCTATTATTAATAGCAAATGCTTCGTTATCTCCATTATCAAAAGTATACGAAGCTTTTATTTCGTAGAAGGGTGTAAAAGTTGTGTTGAGGTTTTTTATAAAATTTAATGCATCTTTTTGATTGTCATAAAAAGTCAGTGTTTTTTCAGCAGATTTATAGGCATCAACATAATGTCCTAAGGCTTTTAAAGCATTTGCTTTTCCTAAGTTGCCATCAAAAGAAGTGCTATCATTTTCTAAGACTCTATTGTAGTCTTTTAAACTATTTTTAAAATTGCTTTTGTAAATATTTAAAGTGGCTTGTAAAGCGATAATCCAATTTTTATTTGGGTGTTCTTTTAGTAAAGCATCGATTAACTCTTCAGATTCGTTATATTTTTTATTCCAAATCAAGGCTTGTATGTAGCGCTCTTGTGTTTGTTTTATATCTGATGTGCTTTTTAGAATTGATAGATTATCGTATGCTTTTTGACTTATGATTAAAGCCTCTTTATCCTTGCCGTTTAAGTGTGATACTAAGGCTAAGCCATTTAACGCGGCTACTTTGTTATCAAGATTTTCTGCTAACAACTTATAAGTTGCTTTGGCATCGTCTAACCGGTTGGCAATTAAATACAAGTTGGCTAAGTTTAATAAGCTGCTTTTATCATTATCAAAGAGGCTTAAGTTTTCTTTTAGCAAAACTTCAGCTTCATCATACTGTTGAGCTTGCTGTTTCTGATAGGCATAACCTAGATACATGTACTTTTTAGAATTTAGTGCATTTGGATTTCCTGGTAAAACGGCTAAGGCTTTATTCACATAAAGTAAAGCACCTTCATATTCTTTTAAATTGGAGAGTGTGTTTGCATAGCTCAATAAAGCTGGAAAACTTTTAGGATCTTCTTTTACCAATGCTATAAAATGAGCTTTGGCTTTCAGGAAGTTGCTATTCCATAATAAAGATTCTCCATAATTTAATTTCACCTCAAAATCTGAAGGGTGATCTGCCAACAAATTTGTAAAGAGTGTCTTAGCATCCTCTGTTTTTCCGTTTAGTCCAATGGCACGACCATAGCACAACCGTGCAGTCTTATTGTCTGGGTATACTTCTAGTATACGTTCAAAAAACAGTTCAGCTTGCTGGTATTCACCCGTCTCTAAATAAGTATATCCTTCTTGCATATCTTGAGAGAAAATAGAAAAGGAATAAGAGACAAAGAATAGTAATATGTAGGATTTCATTTTCATTGTGAATTTTTTGATAATGTAAGTTAGGCATTCGTATTCAATCATTTATCTACAGAAACGGTCTACTCGTCGAAATTTAGAAGTTACCTAGGGATATCTAAAAGATATTTGTATCAGAAATCAGAATACTAACTCTAAAAAAACCAACTATTATGGCCTTACAAATTTTAGAAAAAAATGGAACTTTTGAAATATCCGGGGATTTAGACACTGAGACTTCACACTCATTTATTGTACACTTTGAACATTTGATGACTACCTCAAAGGAGATAACTATAAACATCGATAAAATAAAAGAAATAGATGCCAGCGGAATTCAAGCGTTAAAAACACTTTTTACCATTTCTTTAAAAAACAATATAATACTACATATTATTGGTAGAGGGTATAAAGATATCTATGCGGATACTTAAAAAGAAATTGCTGTTTAGGAATAATGAAATATCAGATAAAGATGTATTTAATTTCAGTTTTAAAAAGAAATCGCATTTCTCAAGAGCAGTTATTTATGTTCAGTGTTTTGGTTGTAAATGGAGGGAATTATCTATATAATCTTATCCTTGGTCGTTTATTAGGTCCAGAGCAATTCGCAGATGCTGCAGTATTAATTACATTTTTATTGGTATTATCTTTTGTAGCGATGAGTTTTCAACTAGTGACTGCTAAATTTTCAGTTGTTTTTGAAAACAATTTGTTTGCAAGTTTTATTTCAAAAGTATATAAGAATGCCATTATAGTAGGAATTAGTCTTGGGGCTATAATTATTATCTTCTCAAAACAATTACAAGACCTATTTAATACTGCATCATCAAGTATGTTTGTTGTTTTTGGGATAGGGGTACCACTCTATTTCTTAATGAGTGTAAATAGAGGGGTGTTTCAAGGAAAAAAAGCATTTAAACTCCTATCCATTACCTATCAGACTGAAATGTTAAGTAGGTTGCTAATCACACTAGGCTTGTTATTCTTATTTAATATACAATCATCACTAGTCATCGCTATTGGAATTTTAATTTCTTTCGGTTTTGGTTTAATCCCCTTTAAGTTTGAAAATCTAAATTTTAAATCTTCTAGTGTTATTGAAGCTAGTCATTCAAAATTAGTAAGAAACTTTTTTATAATCACAGCATTTTATGAATTCACTCAAATCATAATTAATAATAGTGATATCCTTTTAGTCAAACATTATTTTGAATCTTATGAAGCAGGATTATATGCCTCATTAGCCTTAATTGGTCGTATTGTATATTTTATTGCTTGGATGTTTGTTATGCTATTATTACCAACAGTTGTTCAACTTAAAAAAGAAGGAAAGCCTACTGCTCCAATTTTATTTAAATATGTAGGTTACATAGCGACTATAGCTTCCGTTATTGTTTTATGCAGTTCATTATTCCCTGAAACTGCAATTACTCTATTGTTCGGGAAAAGCTATATAACAATGGCTCCTTTGCTATGGAAATATGCTCTAGCAACTGGATTGTTTGCTGTCTCAAACCTATTTGCATATTACTATTTATCATTAGATAGATTTATGCCTGTAGTCTTTTCTGGGGCTTTTGGAATGCTCCAAATGGGGCTTGTCATTTTCTTTCATGAAAGTCTAGAACAAGTAGTCCATATGCAAATTATAGCGATGATATGCTTACTCATTTTCCAAATTGTTTATTTCGTTTTAGATTCTAAAACGAAAAGACAAATCTAAGATTCTACTCCATTCACCTACGGCAAAGAGTATCCCATCTAATGTTCTCAATTTTTCTAAGCTTTATGATGCAAATTTAAAATATAATAAAAACGAGCCTTATGAAATTAGCAATTGTAACAGCATACCCACCAAGCAAGGTCACATTAAATGAATATGCATATCACTTGGTAAAGCACTTTAGACAAAAGCAGAGTGTTACAGAAATAGTATTATTAACTGATAAAACCAAGGGTAAAAAAGACATCTCTTTTATCGAAGAAGGTTGTAAAGTAACAGTTAAAGAGTGTTGGGAATTTAACAGCTATTTAAACATAATCACTATAACAAAAGCTATTGATTACGCGCTGCCAGATGCCGTATTATTCAACTTACAGTTTATGAAGTTTGGTGATAAGAAAATCCCTGCTGCTTTGGGTTTACTGTTGCCTATCGTCTGTAAATTAAAACGTATTCCAAACATCGTATTATTGCATAATATCTTAGAAGAAGTAGATTTGAAGTTAGCAGGTTTCACATCGAATAAATTATTGCAAAAAGTATATGAATTCATTGGGACTACCTTGACAAGGTTAATATTACAGTCCGATTCAGTTGTCGTAACAATGCAAAAATATGTTGATGTTTTAGAGAAAAAATACAAGGCTAAAAATGTGTGTTTTATTTCACATGGATCATTCGAGGTTTCAAAAGAGAAACCAGATTTTTCAATTACAAATGGCCCTTTACAAATTATGACTTTTGGAAAGTTTGGCACTTATAAAAAGGTGGAATCTCTAATTGAAGCTGTTGAAAAGGTTAGAAAAACAACAGGCTTAGATTTAGAAATTGTCATAGCAGGAACAGACAATCCAAATGCGTCGGGTTATTTGGCGAGAATCCAAGAAGAATATAAGCATGTACCGCAACTAAGATTTACTGGCTATGTTGAAGAGCATGAGGTCTCTAAGCTATTCAAAGAAAGTGCTATTGTTGTATTTCCATACACCTCTACAACAGGAAGTTCTGGTGTCCTACATCAAGCTGGTAGCTATGGTAAGGCAATTGTAATGCCAGATCTAGGCGATTTAGCCTTATTAGTTGAACACGAAGGGTACCAAGGTGAATTTTTCGAACCTAATAGTATTGAAAGTTTAGCATTAGCGATTGAAGCCTTACTAACAAATAATGAACATCGACTAACTATTGCTAAAGCAAATTACAAAGCTGCAACTGCGTATCCCATGGAAAAAATAACTGATATGTATATGGATAAATTTAATCAAATGACTTGCAAGAGTAGGACTAAGAGATTGATGGCACCCCAATGTATTTCTATTGACTAATGAATTTAAAAGCGGCCTTTTTTGTTCCATTAATATCTATAAATCCAAATCGTTTTTGAACATTTTTACGCCAAGGAAGACTCCCTATAACAGCCTTTGGTACTGTTTCAAAATCATATAAAGTCCAAGACATAAACTGTAAGTTATAGGCTGCAATTATTTCTTGGGCTTTTTTATGATAGTTGGCTTGATCTTCTTCAGAACTGCCAAAGGGTTTCCAAATACCAGCATAAGAAGACATGCCAAATTCTTGAAGTACGATAGGTTTTTCGCCTACTTCTTTTTTAAGGTTTTCAATTGCTAAGTCTAAGGTTTTTATGTCTTCATAATAATGAAAGGATACAATATCTACTTTATCTTTTAAAATAGAGGCACTTTGCACATTAGACCAACCGATAGTTACAGGATGGTTTGGGTCTATGGATTTAACTAAATCAATCATAGTATCAAGCCATGAAATAACATTGACCTTTCCTCTTGAATCAAAATCTAAATTTGGCTCATTTTTTATATCCCAAGCAACAATTGCTTTATGATCTTTTAATCCAGAGACAATTGTTCTGGCATGACGCCTATTCAATGTCCAGTTTAAAACTGAATAATCACCATAAAAATCAAAAAGAGTGACAACAACTTTTAAACCATTCTCTTCTGCAGCATCTAATGTTAGCCTTAATTTTTCTAGTTTTTCTTTGTCAACATCAGCCTTCCCAAAATCATCGTATTGTACAAAAACACGAATAGAATTTAAGCCGCTATCTTTTATGATTTTAAAATCATTAGAAATAGTGTTTATTAAAAAGGCATCTCCAAACATATCCCAAGGGGTCGCTTGAGGATAGTAATTAATTCCTTTAATGTTTAGGTGTTCTGCGGCTATTAGATCAGGCTCGATTTTAAAACGTTCACTTCTTTCCTTAACAAAATGTCTAATTCTCCAAAAACCATCTTCTAATAAAACTATAATTTTATATGTAGATTTTTCTGTAGTTTCTAATACCAGCTTTTCATCTTTAAAAACACGTTTATATTCTAACACCTCTTTATCTGTAATCACTGCTAATTGACCATCTTCACTAAAGAATTCTAGTGTTGGATGGTGATTTAAAGTTGTAGATTCAACTGTGACTTTTTCCTTGGTATTTAATTCTACAAAATCGAAAATGTTTTTACGAGCATTATCTGTATAATAGTCTTTAATGCCAAAGGTTGTGTTTGTTTTATAGGCGACGAGTTTTACATACCAAGCATCTAAATAATCATTTTCTATTTTTTTTAAAACTTCCTCATCCATCGGTCTGCCTTCGTTATTTAATGGTGACCAAATGACCTCAGGAATATATTGCTCTATTTTTTCTAACTTAGTATGAAGCATACTGCTTCTATCTGCTCCAGTATTTAAATAGGCAAATAATGAACTAATACCCGAGATAACAATTACAATAATTAGAACATATGAAGGAATTAGAATGCTGCGTATTATATTTTTATTTAGGTTTATCATAGTATTTTAGAATTAAATATTTTTTCTAAACCTGCAGTTTTAACCACTATGGTATAACTGTCATTCTTATAAATATCTGGTTTTAAATTAAAGTTCACGAATCCTTCAAACGAAGTTTTAGTTTCGGTTTTAAAAAGTGTTTCGTTTTTATAAATTAAAAGTTTGACCTGAAGTCCGTCTGGAATTATTTGCTTCATAAAGCTTTGAAGCGGGCCAACGGTTATTACTCTATTGTTTTCTGAAAACACAACTTCAAAATCTTTAATAACCTGCTTGTACCTCAAAATGATTAATTCACTTTCAGCGATTCCATCGACATATGCTTTAACACTCCATTCCGTTTCATAATCGGGATGAATCATTTTAGAAGTAGCAATTCCATTAATAGTAGCCCCTGAAGTTTTTAAAATATTCCCTTTTTCATTGGTAATAAAAAAAGTGACATAGGTGGCATCGCTAACAATATTGTTGTGTTGATCAACTAGAATAGAAGTAGAAAATGTTGTTACCTGATTTCCATCAGCATAATCATGGGGACGTGTAGCAGAAATTTTAAAATCGATTGGAATTGCTGGAAAAACAGCAACTGAAAATTCTTTAGAATTAATGCCCAATGCTTCAGAAGATACCAATAAGCGACCACTTTCTTTTTCAGAATAAATGGTCTTATAAGAGATTAAATCTTCTGTAAATATCTCTTCACTTTTTTCAGAATTTAAAAACTGATGCTTTGCTAGAACAAGTGTGTTCTCAGGAAAGGGATTGTCTAAGGAATCTGTTGGGATAACCACTAACATTGTATAGTCTGTTCCTCCAGCTTCAATACTTGGAGGCCCAATATATGTTTCCATCGATGAAACTTCTTTTTTTGGATGTATGTGGAATTTACCAGACACTGATGAATTTTCATAAGTTAGTTTCCAATTCACAAGTCCAATTTTGCTGCTTATATTAAAGGGTACATCATATATTAGGGATTTGCTTTTATATGTTGGAACTATTAAAGTAGAACCATAACTGCTTGAACAATATAAAAGAGGTCTTGTTTCTCTTGAAGTTGAGAATTTTAATGCCATGGGACTTCCTGCTTCGAATTCTGTTTGAGTGGTTTCCAAAGTAAAACTTTGAGTGACTTCACGATCTTGTACCAGCGTAAATAATGATGATAAAATCAGTGCTAAAAAGGATAGATATGTATATTTATTCCGCATTAATTTGGATTACCAATGTATGAGTTTGTTTCTATTTTTATGTAACTAAAATCTGGATGCTCAATTTTTTGTAATTCGGCATCAGTATGATTTTCAATTCTATTTGGTATTATTTTATTTGAAATAGATTCGTTAGGTAGACCATTTACAAAAACATTCGCCATTCCATCATTGATAATTTTTACGCTACCCTCTTTTAAAATTTGATATTCAAAACCTTTTTTACGCTGTTGTCTTATCCCTTCTTTCATAAATAAATGATCTACCCAAAGCATTGTTTTGCTCTCGTCATAATATGTGATTAAAAGCTGTGGAACTGTAACTTCTTGAGTTCCGCTATTAAATAGATTTCCATTAATAATTTTACCATTAATGGTTAGTTCACTCATCGCTATGTTTTTATAGAGATCAGATCCTGACACATTTCCAGCTGCTTGCAAATTAAATTTTGTGGGTTGCTCGTCCAAATCTACAGGTGTAAATTCATCTGGATTAAATGTATCTGGAATAGAGTCCTCCGTTTTTGACCATGCGATACCCTCAAAATTAATTCTAAAAGAACTTGATTCTTTTGGTAACAACTTATGCTTTACATGATATTTAGCATTGTATACAGCTAGCGATTTATCATCATCATTATATAAGGTGCCTTTTAGTACCACATCTGCAGGGACATTATCTATATTTTGGATTTCGCCAATTATTGCATAATGCTTTTTATACTTTACAAGTTTGGCTGAGAGCACTTCTAGAATTGGCTGTTTTAAAACATCTTCATGATGGGTTTGCTCAGTTGTTATTCTTCTCCTTCCTTGATTAAAAAAGCTAGTATTATTGCTTGAATAAAACTGGTCTGGGGGTAAATCCGTATCCAAACTAACAGGTAGAATATACCATTTATTATTGTGTTTTGATAATGATTTATAATCAACACGATTAATTTTCTCGAGAGGAGTTATCCAATCTGTTGTTACTTTTGCGGTTGCCAAACTATCATTTCTATTTGTGATAACTGTTTCAATGGCGTCAAGTTTTGCATAACTACTCAATAAACCATCAGTGACCGCATTTTCAAGCATATATTGAGCAATTGTAATATTACTTTCAGGATCGATTAAACTATACGCTTTTTCAAATTCTTTAAAATCTAAAGCATCGTAATATGCAAGTATTACATTTTCTGGAATACGTTGCGAATCATTTTTTAAATAGAATTGATAGACACTATAAAAAACAATCACCGCTAAAATAATTGACCAATAATGTGTAATCTTCAGAATAGAATTTGAAAACTTAGAATAGCTATTCGAATGGTTTAAAAACGCAGTAGTTTTTCTTGGCCGTGTCTTTAATGCATTAATCAATGGCATTTGAATGTTTAAGATAAATGCTATTAAAACCACTGAAAAAGGCAAAATTCCCCAACAAATTTTTTGCCATTTAGCCACATCCTCTTTATATAGAATTGAAGAAACTGGCGCTATATTTAAGCGCTCCCAAACCATAATTCCATTTTGTAATTGCCGTAATCTTTGCCAACCAGAGAAATAAAGAATAGGGTCATAAAATTTATCGTTTGAAAAAATATACTTGAGATTGTATTTTTCTGGTGTTGTTAAAAACTGCTGTAATGAACCAATTCCAGCAACACCCTTAAACTTCGAATTCTCCAAGCGTTCAATAGGCCTAGTTGTTAATTCTGGCAGTCGTCTTGCAGAATGGTAATTTCCATCTACAGTCATTGCATTCGTTTGCGCACTTAACCAAGCCATTTGATCCCCAAAACCTAAAGTTAAAAAGCGCCATTTATAATGATCATCCTGATTTAGGAAATTAACGATGGGGAGCATCTTTATTTTTTCCGGTTGCAGTGGCCTAAAGTACCCAAGACTCAAAGTGAAAACAGTCATAAATATAAATAACCCAGAAAGTACTCCTCCAATGATCCGATGGTAATTAGCCCCAAATTTCGATTGAATGAGCACTTTTAAATCCCCTTCAATAAACCGGTATGCAAATTCGCCTAATAATGGCAGAGACATAATAGAAGCCCAGAAAGTAAATCTGTCTAACGTAAGAATATTAAATGCTGTTTCACCTAAAATCAGTCTTGGGATAGGTGTTGTTCCTCCTGTTCCTAAAATGGTTAGTATAGTTAGAGATAAACCAAAAAAGATGTAGCGTTTACTATAAAATCTGAAAAATATATAGGGCAATAGAATGAGTAAAATCCCCCAAGGAATTAAAAAGAAGACTAGTCCAGAAGATGTGATTTCTAAAAAATTATCCCGTGACCCATGAGGAATTGGAACTTGTGTTATTGGATTATTTTTAGAATTAATCCAATAGGGCAAAATACACCCAATAATAATAACCAAAGAGGCTATTCCAAAAGTAATGATCCTTTTAAAGAGTTTAAAGAAATTATTTAAAAAAGCCTTAAAAGTAACTTCTTTTATAGATTTTACTTCCTCTCTAGAAACATCCATAATGACCATTCCTATTAACGGAAAGATAAAAAACACCATCCCAAATATTGGTGTCACATGGTGAGAAGTAACCGTAACGGCAACTAAAGATAAAGAAGTTGCTAAATACCAGAGTTTCCCCGTTTTTAGCCACGAATAGATTTCAGGTAAGGCATGCAGTAAAAGTGAAATACCTATAATACTTGGGAGTTGACCAAATATGTGAAGTGTTTCTACAAAAGAAGATGAAAATACAGCCAATATAGCCGCATAACCAGCAACCGTTCTGTTTGATGTGATTAATAAAGAGAAACGATAAATACCTGTTATAAAAAGTAATATCGATAAAAGTGCAACTGTAAATAAGCCAAACTTTAAACCACCAATGAGAGATAATAATCCAATAGATTGATGCACTAATGGCGGGTAACTCATTACGGTAAACCCAGTATACCATTTGTAATTCCATGGTTCAAACCAACTATTTGCATAATGATCCGCAAAAAACACATGTATCAATGCATCATACGTAGTTTCTAAAGTGAAAAAAATAGAAGCACCATGAAAAACCAACCCCAAAAGGATTGCTACAATTAAATATCTATTTAATGCTTCTTTCATTTATTCCTTCATAATGGCAGTAACTTAAATATACATAATTTTAATAGCGATTCGATTTTAACTAGCTATAGAAAACTACCCTTCGTCTATACTTCGTGATAGGTTAAACTAAATAAGGATTTTAGAAGAAACTTACAACCTACTTTTAAACTATGTGAAACAAAAAAAACATTTTTATCATGAAAGTTTTAGCAATAGATGATCAACAATTAGTTCTGCTTCCCTTGCAAAAAGGTTTGGAAGAATTGGGCTATGAAGTAATAATAGAAACTGATGCTTTTAAAGCAATTGGATATTGTAATTCTTTCAATCCAGATTTAGTGATTGTTGATATTAATATGCCAAAAGTTTCGGGTTTAGAAGTCATAAAACATATAAGAAGCACAAAAAACTCTCAAATACCAATAATGGTTTTATCTGGTGACACACATGATGAAACCATCACAGAAGGTTTTGAATTAGGAATTAATGACTATATGAAAAAGCCTTTAAGCTTAAATGAAATTAGTGCGCGTATAAAAAGATTAATAGGTGCTCCTGAGGTCAAAAAAACAATTTCAAAAAGTGATGTTATAATTCAAGAGCGTTGTGTGGGAGTCGTGATTCCTTGCTATAACGAAGAAGAACGTTTATTAAGTACCGAATTTACAGACTATATTAATAAAAACTCTGGATATCATTTATGTTTTGTTAATGATGGTAGCACCGACGAAACATTGAAAATTCTTAAAAAATTACAAAAAGGAAGAGAAAATTTTATTACCGTTTACAACTGTAAAAAAAATGGAGGAAAAGCTGAAGCTGTACGTTTAGGAATGCTTCATATGGCTACTAAAGAAGATTTAGACTATATCGGTTTTTTAGATGCCGATTTATCTACAGATTTAGCTGATTTTGATGATTTGGTAAAAACAATAGAGCATTCAGAATTTAAAATAGTGAGTGGTTCTAGAATTGTAAGGATGGGCGCAAATATCACTCAAGAGTCTGCAAGAAAGATAATAAGTATGACCATCAGTTTTATCATTAGAAAAATCTTGTCAATGGATTTTAAAGACACACAATGTGGAGCGAAAATATTTCATAAGGAGGTTATAAATATTGCCTTCCAAAAAAAGTTTGTGACAAGATGGATTTTTGATGTTGAAATTTATAAAAGAATAAGTCTTTATTATGGATTAAATCAAGCCAAAACGATGCTTTGTGAACAACCTTTAAAAAGATGGATCCATGCGGATGGTTCAAAATTATCTATAAAAGATTCAGTAAATATTGTTGGTAAACTAGCACAAATAGCCTGGGTATATAGATCGAAACAGCCATTAAATCATTTACAGCAAGCGAATTAGACGCTGTAAAATAATAAGTTCGGTTAATAAAAAATGGGGATAGGCATTATTGTCATAGTGCACAATGAAGAAAATGACATGAATAAATAGTTATTCAATAAACAGGTAAAAATTCAAACTTAATCTTGGGATTAATATAATTGAAAAAATATTAATCCCAAGATTAATAACTGCAAGGGGTATTACACCAAATTAAATTTATAATGTCGTATAAAATCAGTTTATTTTTCACTTTTTAATCATCATAAAATAGAACCGTAACTATGGCTATGCTTATATTTTCGTCCTCAACTAAGTAAAAAACCTGTGCTGAGCTACGTCGTAGTATAATTCAAATTTTTGATATAACATTTAAAAACTAAATGGGTATAACTACAAGAACTCTTCTAATCTCAATTAATAATACTGTTTTTGATTTGACAGATGCTGTTTTCATTATGCTGTATTTTACTTTTAATTGAAACTAAAATTTTTAAATAGTCCTTTTGATGGATATGCACTAGTTCCACTTGGCAATTGAAGATTCAGAATCATTTCTAGGGTTTCAGAAACGCTACTACTTTAAGGGATATATTCTTTGTTATTTCATTGACTACTTCTCCAGTGTGCAAAGTTGTTTTGTTTTCATACCTCTTTTTGCAATTCTCAACATAAAGATCCAGGATATCAATAACAGAACCGATAAATTCATTTTTGAATCGAGTGGATTCCAACCATACTCTAATAGGTCGTTAATATGCGCCATCTTAATATTGGCATACTTTATTCTCTCTCCTCCTTGTTCTCAATGAATTTAACTCTACGTCTAAATCTTCTCATTTTTCTCGTCCCCTTTGGTGGGCTTCCAGTAAAAAACAATGATCTAGTTTTCGTCTGATTGTTTTTTGAGTTTTACTGGCTTAAAATCTAGGTAAGGAGTGCGGCCGTTTGTCTTTTTGTACTTCTTTAATTTTTGCATTTTCTTTCAGTTTTTTAGGCTAAAAGAGGTTGTCGAGTGACACGAAAGTAGCTCAGTTATTAAGAAAAAACCCCTAAGGCCTTAGCAATAGGGGTTTTAATCTGTACCTAGGGCGGGAATCGAACCCGCACATCGTAAAATACTGGGTTTTGAATCCAGCGCGTCTACCAATTCCGCCACCTAGGCAATTTAGTTTGCAAAAGTATGAAATTATTTGTTTTATCACTGAAAAAAATGCTGTTATTTATCCCCAACTTCAATTATTTATTTAAATTTGCAATCCATAAAACAGAATATCCTCCAAAAGGTCAATTAGTTATGGCAGATATAGAAAAAGTAGCAAAAATTTTTGCTTGTTCACAAAGCAAAACCCTAGCAAAATCCATTGCAGATTCCTACGGTATTCCATTAGGGAATATCAATACAATGCATTTTAGTGATGGAGAGTTTCAACCTTCATTCGAAGAAAGCGTAAGGGGCTCTAGAGTATTTATTATTGGCTCAACCAATCCTAACGCAGACAACTTGATGGAAATGCTCTTAATGCTGGATGCAGCGAAACGCTCTTCAGCAAGACATATTACAGCAGTCCTTCCCTATTTTGGTTGGGCTCGACAAGACAGAAAAGACAAACCAAGAGTTCCTATTGCTGCAAAAATGGTTGCTAAAATGCTAGAAACTGCTGGAGCAACGCGTATTATAACCATGGATCTTCATGCAGACCAAATCCAAGGTTTTTTTGAAAGACCCGTAGATCATCTCTATGCATCTACTGTCTTTTTACCCTATCTAAGGAGTCTCAATTTAAGTGATCTTACAATAGCTTCACCCGATATGGGAGGATCTAAAAGAGCGTATGCCTATTCTAAGTTTTTAGAAAGTGATGTTGTTATCTGTTACAAACAGCGCGCAAAGGCCAATAAGATTTCGCATATGGAATTGATCGGTGACGTGACTGGTAAGAATGTGGTGTTGGTAGACGATATGGTAGATACCGCAGGAACTTTGACTCACGCTGCCAATTTGATGATAGAACGAGGTGCAAAAAGTGTGAGAGCAGTTTGCTCACATCCTGTATTATCTGGAAATGCTTATGAAAAGCTAGAAGAATCCAAATTAGAAGAATTGATTGTCACTGACAGTATTCCGTTGAAAAAAGACAGTCCAAAAATAAAAGTACTTAGCTGTGCAGATTTGTTTGCAGATGTGATGAAAGCCGTCCATTATAACAAGTCCATCAGTGGTAAGTTCTTAATGTAGTTTAATTTAATTTAATTTTTATGAAATCGATTACGATCAATGGATCTAAAAGAGAAAGCGTAGGCAAAAAAGCTACGAAAGCCTTACGTAATGCTGGAGAGGTCCCTTGCGTTATTTACGGGGGGGAAAATATCGTGCATTTTGCTGCGTCAGAAGTGTCTTTCAATAAGTTGATTTACACTCCCGATGTACACACAGTAGTTGTTGATATAGATGGTAAGAAGACTACCGCTGTACTTCAAGATATTCAATTTCACCCTGCGACAGATAACATTCTGCACATTGATTTCTACGAGTTCCATCAAGAACAGGAAATCACTATGGAAATTCCTGTTCATTCTGAAGGAAGTCCTAAAGGAGTCAAAAATGGTGGTGTTTTGAGATTTAACTTAAGACGTATGATGGTGAGAGGTCTTGCAAAAAACCTCCCAGATTTTATCTTAGCAGATGTAACCCCACTTAAAATTGGACAAAAAATGTACGTCACATCGGTAGCAAATAAGGATTATAAAATCATGCACCCAGACAATACAGTAATTTGTCAAGTGAGAACATCTAGAAATGTATCGCTTATCGACGTTGATGAAGACGAAGAAGGTGAAGAAAATAATGATGAGGCTAGCAAAGAGTAAATCTTAAGCTTATATTTTATAAAAAGCATCCTGTTTTTTCAGGATGCTTTTTTATTTTTACCAAAAATCGAATGAAAGCTTTTTTTGCCAGACTTTTGACCAAGGATAAAAAAAAAGAGGAAAACCCTATGAAGAAATTTTTGATTGTTGGTCTGGGTAACCCGGGCCCAAAATATGAAAATACCCGACACAACATCGGATTTAAAATTCTGGATACCTTGGCAGAGAAAAAAGAAGTGAATTTTGAACCAAATCGCTATGGAGATAAAACTGAATTTTCTTTTAAAGGTCGTAAATTTATTCTCATAAAGCCCAGCACATTTATGAACTTAAGTGGCAAGGCAGTGAGGTATTGGCTCGATAAAGAAAATATAGCCATAGACGATCTTATGATAATCACCGATGATCTTAACCTGAACTTTGGGATTTTTCGCCTCAAAGCAAAAGGAAGTGACGGTGGCCATAACGGTCTTAAGCATATCCAAAGCATACTCCAAACTAGTCAATATCCGCGATTCCGATTTGGAATAAGCGATGAGTTTTCCAAGGGAAAACAAATTGATTATGTACTAAGCAAGTGGAATGAAGAAGAAAAAAACCAACTCAAAGAGCGCTTGGACGCCTCTGCTGAGCTAATTTTATCTTTTGGGACCGCAGGAATCCATAATACTATGAACGCCTTTAATGGAAAATAAATACGTGTGAAAATTTACAATAATGTTTCAGAATTTGACTCTGATATTCAAACGGTAGTAACCATCGGAACTTTTGATGGGGTGCATATGGGCCACAGGAAAATCATAAAACGCCTTATCGACTCAGCAGAAAACGGTCACTTACAAACTGCCCTACTCACCTTCTACCCTCATCCTAGAATGGTCTTGCAACAAAGCGAAGATCTGAAATTGATAAATACCATTGAGGAAAGAAAATTGATCTTGGAGGAAACTGGCTTAGAACACCTCATCGTACACCCCTTTACTATAGATTTTTCAAGACTTTCTGCCAGAGAATATGTCGAAGAGATCTTGGTGAAGTCTTTAAATGCTAAAAAAATAGTGATAGGCTACGATCATCACTTTGGAAGAAATAGAACTGCAAATATCGAAGATCTTAAGGAATTTGGTAAAGAATTTGGTTTTGAAGTTCTTGAAATCTCAAAACAAGATATCGAAGATGTAGCCGTGAGTTCTACCAAAATTCGTCGATCCCTAGAAGATGGCGATCTTGAAAGTGCCAATACATATCTTTCCCTTCCTTTTTTCCTCTCTGGAGAAATCGTAAGAGGAAAAGGACTTGGAAAAAATATGGGATATCCAACTGCCAATATGGATATAAAAGAGCCTTATAAACTCATCCCGAAACAAGGAGTCTATGTGGTTGCCTCTGTCATAAACGGCGATAAGTACTTTGGTATGATGAATATAGGAACCAATCCCACCGTCGGCGGACAAGACCGCAGCATAGAAACCTTTTTCTTTGACTTGGACATGGACTTATATGGGCAACACCTTCATATCCAATTGCTGAAACGCATACGAAGTGAGGTTAAATTTGATGGCTTAGACGCCCTAGTTAAAGCTATGAGTGCCGATGAAATCTTTGCAAAAAACTACATAAAGGTTTTCAAAAATGAATAAAATCCTCTTTAAGCAAGTTGATAATTCTCCACTCATCGTGTTTAGAATTATTTTTGGTTTGCTTATTGCCTTGGAAGCTTGGGGAGCTATCGCTACAGGTTGGGTTCGTAGAACTTTAGTCGAACCTAAGTTCACCTTCAACTTTATAGGATTCGATTTTTTACAGCCTATTCCAGAGCCTGGGATGTATATTTACTTTGGACTCATGGGGTTCTTTGGCATCTTAATCATGCTTGGAGTCAAATATAGATGGAGCATAATTGCCTATACTGTGTTGTGGACTTGCGTCTACTTAATGCAAAAAACCTCCTACAATAATCACTATTACCTTCTTATCCTCCTCCTTGTTTTTATGTGTATTGTTCCTGCACATACTTACTTTTCTTATGATGCTAGAAAAAATCCAAATCTGAGGTCTATAAAAATGCCCAATTGGGTCGTCCTATTCCTAATAGCTCAAATCTGGATTGTGTATACCTATTCAAGTCTGGCTAAATTTTATCCCGACTGGTTAGATGGGACCTTTCCAGAACTTTTAATGAAAGGGCGAGCACATTATTGGCTTATTGGAGACCTTCTCCAAGACCAGTGGGTACATGTGTGCATCACTTATTTTGGCGTTTTATTCGATTTACTCATCGTTCCTCTACTCTTATGGAAGAGAACCCGAGTGACTATCTTCTGGATCAGTATATTCTTTCATCTCTTCAACAGCATCGTGTTTCAGATTGGAATTTTTCCCTACATGTCGCTGGCATTTACAGTATTCTTTTTCCCAAAGCAGTATATCCAACAGACGTTTTTAAAATCCAAGCCGTTTTATAGTGACGAAGCCTACGCGCTCCCTAAATCAGCTCCGTTAATCAAAACTTTTTTTACAGTGTGGTTTATACTCCAGCTGATCTTGCCACTACGACATCATTTTATAAAAGGAGAGGTTCTCTGGACCGAAGAAGGCCATAGAGCGAGCTGGAGAATGATGTTAAGGTCAAAAACAGGTTATGCAAGCTTTAAGGTGAAAGACCTCTCTACAGGTGTAACCAGTTACGTCAAGCTTGAAGAGTATTTAACTCAAAAACAAAGACGACAACTTATTAAACCTGATGGGGTTTGGCAATTTACTCAACACTTGAAACAAGACTACGCAGCAAGAGAAATTCATATCGAAATATACGCTCGTATAAAAGTAGGTGTTAACGGAAGACAGCCTGAATTCCTTATAGATCCAAAACTTGATTTGACCAAAATCACTTGGAATTATTTTTCTCATAATGATTGGATTTTACCTCAACCTAAATCGATGCCTTAAACCAATTTATACCAAATTATATTTATAATGCCGTATGAATAAATTGAATTATTTTTTGATTGATTGAAATCAAAAATAACTAGCATAGCCTTAGCTACGGTAATTATTTTTGATGAAAAGCAGGCGAAAAAAGCCTGTACCGAATTCGTATCGGTAAAACGATTTATTGCGTCATTATAGGTCTAATTTGGTATTAAACCTTATTCTCTAAATGTATACCAAGTGTCTTTGATGTCCAATCCATACGTATGGTTTTGCCCTTGGAAGTTTGTGTGTGATCAAATTCTGGAGGAACGAGATCTTGGTCTTTAGCTTTTTTAATATAATAAGCTTGCTTAGAAGATTGAATGGTTTCTATACCATGATAAATATGCCCAAAAGCATCTTGACTTATCACTTCTAAAATCAATCGAATACAGTTAGATAAGTGAATCAAATTTACCGGAGCTTCTGGATTTAATAGGCCTTTTCTTCCTGCAAGAAATTGAATAGGATGCCTGCCTTCTCCTACTAAACCTCCAAATCTTAACACACAAGCTCTGGCCGTGTTCAAATTCAGCACAAGCTGTTCTGCCTCTATAAGGGGATTAGCCTTAATTTCTAAAGGGCTAAATACGTACTGCTCAGTATAATCAGGAATAGATTCATCATCTTCAAAAACACCGGTAGAACTTATGTATAGGACTTTTGAAAGTGGTGAAACTGAAATAGCCCGTAACAAAGGCTTGACCTTAGCAATATAATCGGAGGTGGGATTTCGCCTTAAGCCTGGAGGGATATTGATGATCAGAATTTCAGAACCCTCAAGAAAGCTAGCGATATCACCAATGACTTTTTTCTCCTTCAATTCAATTTTAAAAGGGAGAATCCCTTCCGACTTAAGCACTTCCAGTTTTTCACCAGAAGTCGTAGAACCCTTAATCTTAAAGCCTTTTTGAAGTAAAGCTTTGGCTAAAGGAATTCCTAGCCAACCACATCCTAAAATAGAGATTTGAATGGACATTATAAATTTAAACTTTGATGGGTTATGACAGCATCATTCACAATAAATGGCTTGGGTATTATATCCTCAGGGCGTTTTTTTACTGAAAATAGTGGGTGACTCAATAAATCAAAGCTGATTTCTTTAAAGGTAAATTCTACAGGTTGTGTCTTATCCACCTCAAATTCAAATGACAATGGAACTTGGTTCACTACATAATAATCGATGATATTTTTCTGAAACCGATTGGTGTGTACATGAGGACTTTCTTCATCATTAGAATCATAAACATCGGCAGTGACACCATTGACTATGAAGGATTTAAAATTGGCTTTTGTAGCTTCAGACACTACTATTCTATTTATGTTCCGTTGATAGTTTAGTTGTACTCTGAATTTTTTAAACCTAGGACTTGAAGGTTTTAGGGTGTCTACTTGAATTTGAGAACTTGGGATGGCTTTTAACTCTGCCATTGACGATTTGGTATAAGCCGAGCTGTATTTACTCTGGTAGTCTAATGAAGCAGTTAAGTCCTCGGATTCTTTAAAATAAGGGGAAGTCCAAGGATCTAACTCATCATCGTAAGTGAACCAATGGGCACTATCGGCACTAGAGTCTAAGGCATACATTAAGCTATTTGGGCGTGGCTGCGTTGCATTAAAACCAGACGAAAGATGTGCTTTTATAAAAAAGCCTATCGCCACAAGAAGGGCTAAAGTAGCAACTCCTTTTTTAATAGAGAAATAACCAAAAATGGGTAATAAATTACCGAATAACAAAACGGTAAAAACAGCACTCACCACCCCCATTTTAAGACCTAATCCCACAGGGAAAAATTGAATAAAAGGAGCTATAATACTTAAGGAAGGCAGTATTAAAATCAGAAGAAAAAGATAAGACGGCACTTGAAACCTCACCATTAAGAAAAAAGCAAAGAGTGTAAAAAATAAAGGGATAATAAAAAAGGCTGCTCCTTTAAGAAAGATATTCAATAAAAACAAAACGATGAACCACGTGATAAGAGGAGCAATCATAGCATTTTTAGGGTTTAACCTATGGTCAAAAAACTGATAAATACTAAACACCAAAAACAAGGTAAAAGCTACAAAAACAATAATATAATCATGCCCGTTGTAAGGGAATCCTTGCAAAATGGAAGAATACTCTGGATAGAGCTGAAGCAATAATGGCCAAGCAAAATAGATAAGAAGTCCAGATAAAAGTAAACTGAGCAACCAAGGGGCAAACCCTAAGAAAATTTCTTTTTTAGTGAGCGAATTAATTTTTAATCCATAAACCAAGATAAAAATAAAGATCGCAAAAGCAACAGCATAGATAGCCCATACCCCTGAAAATGAATAATGGAAAAGCCCCAATCCTGTTACTGTAAAATAGACTTGATCCTGCTGAGAAGTTAAGTCTGAAAGATCTGTATTGGAAAAGCCTTTTAGTGAAGACATCAGGTAATCCCCTTGATGAGATAAAGAACCTTTATCCAGTCGACTTGGTGTATCGAGCGCGGTATGGTAATCGAAATGATCGTCTATAAAGGCAAAGAAAAAACTGGGGACATCTGCAATTTCTCTAAATACAGTAGAGTCTGTATCGTTAGGTAAAAGTTTATACACACTATACATAAGAGAATTAGCGAGTGGATGTTGGCCTTGAGATTCGCCAAAAAGCTCTATCAGTTTAGAATTTCCATAATTGGTCTCCACAATCATATTACTTGGGCCTCCGCTTCCGCGAGATTCAAAATTCAGGACCAGACCCACCTCAGTGATCCAAGGGTGTTCTTTGGCAAATAATTCCGCTCCAGAAAGTCCTACTTCTTCACCATCAGAAAAAAGAATAATAATATCATTTTGAAAAGAAGGCTTGCTTGCTTTAAAAGCTCTTACTGCTTCTAAAATAGCAGCTACTCCAGAAGCTGCGTCGCTTGCTCCGGGCGAAGAATGAACGGCAGAATCGTAATGAGAAAGAAGTAATAAAGCCTTAGAGTTTGGTGAAGGATCGGTGGCTTCTAGCCTTGTAATAATATTTTCTGGAGCGGTGAGAACCCCCTTCTTGGAAAGCACAAAGCCTTGCTGAGTTTGAACTTGAAGATCCATTTTTTCAAGTTCATTTACGATATAATTTCGTTTGGAATTATGGGCATCAGAACCTATGTAATGGGGTTCGTCACCAATGTTTTTGACATGCTCAAAGGCCCTGAGTGTTGAAAACTCTTTAGATTGAGTAGATAAATCGGTGACTTCTGAAGGATAAAGATCGTAAAAGACATACCAAACGGCAGCGATTATGACTAATAAGCTTATAATAGATTTGTAATTTTTTTTTCTCATTAGTCCCTTTTTACTAAAGCGTAGTAATCTTCTTCCAAAGGTAGATAACCTTGGTCATAAATAAAGTAATACACTCGACCAGATCTTGTAGTGTAGAGATTTGTAAAATAGGTGAAATTAAAACCTTTCTCTAAAAGTTTGTCTCGAGTGGTTTTCGTTTTTTGATCTGTATTGATACTTTGTAAAATTCTATAATTTTTCTTAAGCTTATTATTGATGTTCCTCACTATCTTTCTAGACTCGCTATTCAGCCTGTTATTGTAGGTGCTCCTGCAATAATCGGAACAGAATTTTTTGTCAATTCTTCCCGATAGTGCTTCTCCACAGGAGAGACATTTGGGTTTTTCCATAGCTTAAGAGATTAAATATAGTGTAAATATAAAAAAATCCCTCAATAGTTATATTGAGGGATAAGGAGACTTTAGGTAAAGACTTGTGACTAATTTGACTCGTCATATTATCATAAATCATTTTACTGATACAAATTCAGCACAGGCTTTTTTTACCTGGTTTTTATCAAAAAAGACTAGCCTAATTAAGGCTATGCCAATTATTTTTTAATTTCAATCAATCAAAAAATCTGTACTGAGCTGCCTCAAAGTATAATTCGATTTATTTACACGGTATTATGAATTGAATATTAGTCTAAAATTTTGAATTCTGAGCGCCGATTTTCTTCGTGTTCTTCGTCACTACATCCAGAGGTACAATCGTTTATAAGCAAGCTTTCCCCCTTACCTTCAGAGGATAGTCTTTCAGGATCAACTCCGTTTTTAGTTAAGTAGTCTACTGTACTTTTAGCTCTGTCTTGAGATAATTTTATGTTGTAAGCTTCTGAACCTCTTTCATCGGTATGACTAACCACCTGAACGTTTATATCTTTATTTTCTTTAATAATTTCAATTAACTTATCCAATTCAAAAGCAGCTTCTGGCTTTATGTCAGCTTTGTTATAATCAAAAAAGATGCGGCCTTGAAGAATTAAAATCTCAGCTTCAGCAGATATCATTTCTGGAACTAAAGCCACTCTCATTAGCATCTGTAACTGAGGAACTTCAAAGGAGTTGGATTGACTCTCATAGCCTTCAGCATTCACCTGCAAATCAAATTTCTTACCAGTTGGTAAAAAGTTATTGCTATTACCACTCGCAGCTGTTTTACTTCTAGAATATTCATCTTGGAGAGTATCGTAGAAAATAATTTGAGCATATTGGATATGAACTTCAGTACGAGCATCTACAACTTCAACCAATACAGAAGTCTGTTCTAATGGGCTTACCAATTTAGCTTGGTATATATTGTCGGTTCGTTTTTGTTTTTTAGTACTAGTTCTATTGGAAGACACAAAGCCTAATTCTACATTACCATTATAAGTAAACGCAAAATCATCAGCATTGCTGTTTAATGGGAAACCTAAGTTTTGAGGAGGTGTAAAGTCTCCAGAATCTACTTTAGAATAAAAAACATCCAGACCCCCAAGACCTAAATGTCCATCACTAGAAAAATACAGCATGCCTTCTTCATCGATAAATGGAAAGTTTTCTCTTCCTTCTGTATTAAGCGTGGGCCCTAAGTTTTGTGGAGATCCATAAGTTCCATCGGCATTGATATCCACAACATAGAGGTCTGAAGATCCGTAACCTCCGGCTCTATCACTTGAAAAGTAAAGCTGACTCCCATCTGGACTTAACGCTGGATTTGAATTAGAAAATGAAAGATCATTAAAAGGCAAGTCTTGAATATCTTGGAACATACCGTTAACACGTGTTGCTTTATAAATTTTAAGGTGGTTCACTCCATCGTCATCTTTTCTATACTTTTCGTCTAAGAAGTCGTTTCTAGTAAAATATAAGGTCGATCTGTCCTCAGCAATAGCTACAGAGCCTTCGTGGTATTTGGTATTGATATCTCCTGTGATTTCAATTGGATTTTTAAAGGTCCCCGCAACATTTTCAGCCATGAAAATATCTAAAGAAGGTTCGTTATCCCATCCATAAGTTTTGCGAGATTCGTTCCTTGCGGAAACGAAATAAAGCTTTCCATCAAACTCGTAGGCTCCAAAATCTGAGAAATCCGAGTTTAAGCTGAGTTTATTCAATTCAAATCTTGGGGTCATCGATTGTAAATCCATCAGGTAATCTGGATTTTCTAGAAAGGCCTTTGCTCTTTGATCTAATGGTGCCTTATCGGCAAAATCGAGCATAGCTTTTTTGAAATCATCATACTCTTCGTTAATCAAGAGAGTTTGAGCGTAATTAAAGTAATCTATAGCCTCTGGATTCCGATTACTTCTTAGATAACGCTTAAATAACTGCTCAGACGCTTCGAAGTTGGAAGTCTTCATATTTGCTATCGCCAATTGTTTATAAACGTAGGCATTTGCTTTTCCCTTTTGAATTAATTTTTCGTAAGTCTCAATCGCATCGACATAGGCGAAGCGTTCGAAGTATTTATCCGCTTTTTTAGTATCGCTATTCTGGGACCAAAGGGTGGTTGACGCCAAGCAACAAAAAATACTCAGCATATATAGGTTTTTCATAATCATGTAGATTTCAGTTTAAAAATAACGAGGAGAAACGTAAGCTTTCTTATTGAAGAAAATATCGAAAATAATGAAAGCCTCGTAAGAAGGTTCTCTTAGGCTTGAAGTAGTAGCATCATAAGCAACCCCAACTTGTATCCAGTCTGTAGCTCTTACACTAGCTAAAGCACTAATGGCATCTTCATATCTGTAAGAAGCCCCTACTTCAAACTTATCGTAGAATAAGAAATTGGCATTCACATCAAAAGAGACTGCTGAACTCAATTCAGATTTCACTAAAGTGGAAGGTTTGAATTTGATAAAGTCGTTGATGTCAAACACATAACCTGCTGTCACGAAATAGTGTTGTCTTTCTGAACCAAATTCTCTTCCACCAACTTCTAGAGGAGTAGAACTCAAGAAATTTGGCACGGAAAGCCCTACATAAAATTTATCTGTGTAATATAAAACTCCTACACCCAAATTAGGATAGATTTCGCTAAGATCCTTTTGAAAAGCAGGATCTAATTCATCTTGAAAATATAAATCTGTAAATTTACTATTTTGTAGTGTTGCTCCTGCTTTTATGCCAAAAGCCAATTTGCTATTTTGTCCAGCATCGATGGTATAGGACATGTCTACGTAAAGATTGGTTTCATCCACAGGTCCTATCTGATCACTAATGGCGGATAGTCCAAGACCAAAACCATTTTCTAAAGGGGTATGTGCATTAAAGGTAAATGTTTGGGGAGCGCCTTCAATCCCTGACCACTGCTCTCTGTACAAAGCACCAACAGAAAGGTTTTCTTTGGAACCAGCATAAGCTGGGTTAATGACATTCATATTATACATGTATTGCGTGTACTGAGGATCTTGCTGCGCTGTAACAGTAGAAATAACAAACAAACACAAAATGGCGAAAAGAGGGATATATATTTTTTTCATAGATAGGGTTTTCTTCAACTAAGCTTTTAGACTTATTTTTCTACATTGATGTATAGGACTCCGTTCTTATTCAAACCATATTCGGGATCTTCGGTTTCAAAAGTAATCTCATAAAAATAAGCCCCAGTCACCAAGCTATTTCCATTGTCGGAATTTCCAATAAATTCATCTCTATAATTGTCTTTTTCGTAAATATTACGACCATTTCTATCGAAAATTTCCAAAGTGGTAATGCCTGTTCGGTCTGCAAGACAAGACAGATCAAAATTATCATTACGCCCGTCTTCATTTGGAGAAATTCCCTCAGAAATTTTACATTCATTTTGATTGGCATTAAGTTCATCTGGATCCTCTGAGCTACACGAAAAAGCTAAAATTAAGTAAGAGAAAATAATAAGGCAAGTTTTGAAGTTCATAAAAGTTTGATTATTTACGATAAACAAAATAAGGAAATTTTTAGTATTTAGAAGCTAAATTTAATCAATAAAGTTAAAATAAAAATTTACCCCCATTTCTTTAAATTTCCAATATCTTAAAGTGATAAGTGAACTGAAGTATTTTTCATAATTTTGTTCAATAAAATAAACTATGCTAGACGCTCACGATACAACTTATGAAACAACTGTCCTTATTGGAATTGTTAATCAGTTTCAAGATGAAGAAAAATCCAAGGAATATCTAGATGAATTAGAATTCCTTACTTATACAGCTGGTGGAGAAGTTCTAAAACGTTTTCAACAAAAATTAGAGGTTCCAAATCCTAAAACTTTTATAGGAAAAGGAAAACTAGAACAAGTAAGAGATTATGTGGAAGAACATCAGATAGGTACTGCTATTTTTGATGATGAATTATCCCCAGGTCAACAGAGAAGTATTGAAAAAGTACTCAAATGCAAAGTAGTGGATAGAACCTACCTTATTCTCGATATTTTCGCTCAACGCGCAAAAACAAGTAACGCAAGCACTCAAGTAGAACTCGCACAGTACGAGTATTTATTACCAAGGCTAGCTGGCCTTTGGACTCACTTGGAGAGACAACAAGGTGGTATTGGTATGAGAGGTCCTGGTGAAACTGAAATTGAAACCGATAGACGTATTGTAAGAGATAAAATCACCTTGCTTAAAAAAAGGCTTAAAACCATAGACAAACAGATGGCTGTTCAACGTGGAAACAGAGGGAGCCTCGTAAGAGTAGCTCTTGTAGGCTATACCAATGTTGGTAAATCTACGCTGATGAATGTGATAAGCAAAAGTGAAGTTTTTGCAGAAAACAAATTATTCGCTACCCTAGACACTACAGTGAGAAAAGTAGTGATCCGTAATCTTCCCTTTTTACTCACCGATACAGTAGGTTTTATAAGAAAGTTACCCACCCAACTTGTGGAGTCGTTCAAATCGACTTTGGATGAAGTTAGGGAAGCCGACTTGCTTTTACACGTAGTCGATATCTCTCATGAAAATTTTGAAGATCACATCGAATCAGTCAACGGTATTTTAGACACTATCAATGCTAAAGATAAGCCTTGTATCATGGTTTTTAATAAGATTGATAATTACGAGCCTGAAATTATTGAAGAAGATGATTTGATGGTTGAAAAATCCTATCAACATTACACTCTCGAGGAGTGGAAAAAAACATGGATGCAGCGGGAAGGAGATAATGTTTTGTTTATCTCAGCAACAGAGAAAGAAAATATCGAAGAATTTAGAAAAAAAGTCTACGAAGCCGCTAGAAAGATACATATCAAGCGTTTTCCATATAATAACTTCTTATATCCAGAATACGAAGCTGATATTGAAAATTAAGAGTTGGAGTAATAAAACCAGCCCTTAATTTTCAAAAAAGGGCTTAAGCTGTTTGAGCTGTTTCAATTCCTTTAGTTTTTCGATATTAATAGGTTTTTCTACAAAATCGATGACTACTGGATAGGTTTCAGATCTTTCTTTATCGGAAAGATCTATAGAAGAGGTAACCACCAAAACATGACAGTATTTGGTTAACCCAATTGTG
>Ga0307930_1000329_pt1 | contig 37065 bp, 43 predicted proteins | sample OrgLakmetageno46_FD_203161 | JGI IMG/M metagenome (GOLD analysis project Ga0307930, IMG submission 203161) | Saline water microbial communities from Organic Lake, Antarctica - #46 | ecosystem: Environmental > Aquatic > Non-marine Saline and Alkaline > Saline | place: Antarctica: Organic Lake...
CTCAATCCACCCCTTCTCTCCGTCCGCTGCCTAATAATAAATAGTATGAAGGCGAAGAGCGCCGCTTGAAGCGGCTGAAAATGCAGGCATGCCGTCGAGCAGCAGCCAACACCATTGCTCCATGGGTGGCCCTGAAGTGGAGAACAGCTCAGCAGCAGGATCACGAGCAAATGTGGCCGCGGCCGCAAGAGGTGACTCAGCAGCATTATGGCGTGTTGAATTATTCAGCGAGTCTCATACCACCGCCAGTGTCGAAACGTGCGGGACTCCTGGAAAGCCCCAAGTTTCTTCCAGACTTCACATTGGACGCGCCGGGAACCGAAACGGCACCATCATTGTTACCTCAGGACAAATCATCGTCTTCTGAACTCCTAGAACCGCTTCCACCCCTTGATAGCATTGATGAGTTGCAAGAATCGCCTTCATTAAAACCGGGGAATCGTAGCCCCGTGAGCGTTTGTTCTCCGAAGTTTATGGCGTCCCTGTCAATATGACGCCCCCCAAATCCAACCCCTGCATTCAATTAACAGGACCACAATACCCCCAACGCCCAACAAACCCTTCTTTCTTGTCTCCTCAATACCTATGTACATTTTTGAGAAGTCAAAGAACACCACGAGGAAGAGCGCGGGTTCTTTATGGGTCATTTGGCGCCCAGGCACGCACCTGTGATGTTGGTGCCATTTTTACTTTCTTTTTACTTTTTACGTCTCATTTTAATTTTATTCAGTCCAATAATAGCCATATACTAGTTACCCAGCCGGTTCTAATGTTTCTTATGAAATTGAGACAGCCGGCAGGAAAATAAAAGTGGCAACTAGCTCTCTGCTCGTTTATAGAGAAAAATTGAGAAAGCCGGCACTCTGCGAATTGGCGTCGGAGGGAACAGCGGCCCAGCATCTATGTCTAAGTCTGCGCAGATTCGAAGTAAACAACCAGTACATGCTTCTATTTTTACTTCCTAATTATACTATCACTATCCGCATTAAGCAAATCAAGGAGGTGGAACCATATGTAGTAAAGTGTAGTAGCTGCCGTCTTCAGCAGCGGTATCGATTCGGGATAACCAAAGCGAGCGCAGCAGTCCAACTACCTGGGCGTGAGCCATCACCATCACTACAGCTGCTAGTGCCGTAACTCCCGACGTCGTTGACTGCCTTAAGTAGCAGAAGTTCACACACGCGATTCACCGTGAAAGTCGATCGAAAGCCCTCGCTTACGTCCAACGATTTCACTGCCGCGGCTGCTTCTTGACTAGTTTTTGTCAGCGTGCCTCCCAATGCAACTGGTGAAACAACTTCATTATTTCCAAGGGTTCCGAAGCTTCCCTGAGTCTCCGCAAGCCCATCGGTATTCCGCAAAGAACCGCTTCGCTTCTCGGAAAGGAAATGATCAAGTGGCAACCGCGCAGTGTTTAAGCCAAGGCTATCTGCACGTGCAATGGCGGCGCGTCGAAGTCCTGCTCCTTTCACGATTCCCCCGATGACGTAGGTGTTTTCTGCGTTCCACGGCAATGGTTCGTCGTGCGGGCAGAGATCAGTACCACTGTCAGCCGTCAAATACACAACACGTGACGTTTGAAGACGAGGTAATTGCACATCATCGGTTTGCAGCAAATATTTAATCTTAGCTGGAATAGGTGCTACCGTGCACTCGGATATACCAGGTGATTCGCCGCTGTCTAGCCTGTTTGCTCCAGTTGTGCTCTGGTCAAGAAGAGACTCCAGAGGAGCGCTAGTAGCGTGCACACCTAACCAGTTACCCCAACCAGAAAGCTCGGCTAAACCACGGAGAATTTCTCCGCTAACTGAGGTCAAGACTAGCCGTGCAGGCCGCGAAGACGCTCGATTTGTACCATAGCACAGTTTGATCTGCTGCACGAGGCTGCGCACCTCACGCTGGGACATGTTGGCTTCCCATGAACAGTCAATTAGAATCGTCGGCCCAATTTGGGCCTTTGCAAGCCATGCAGCATTGGCTTCAGCCGCCCTTCTCCGACGAGCGACAGCCGTGGGCGTTGTACTTTTACTAGCTTTCGAAGTCGTTTCATTGTTGGTTACCTCAGGCAGCTGTCTTGATTTAAGGCGGTGTTGCGCGCGCTTCGCGATACGAGCGTTGCGTTTCGCCTCGCGTTTTTGTTCGCGTTTGCTCGGCAACAATGGCTTTGGCCCATTGTCCCAATGGTTGTGATGATCAGCCCGGGAGTGACTCATGGTAGCAATTCTCGTAATGTCTGTGGGCCTATCACGAAAGGCCGCATCTCGACGTAAGTATGACACAGTTCTAGGCCCAAAGAAACCATCGGACCTTTCAAAGCAGGCACTAACCAAAAGAATACAGCCATAGAACCGATGCATGTTTGTTGTTTGACTCTGCTTCGTAATGCTACGGAATTTATGTCCATGGACTGACAAAGCTTGAGGGCCCAATGCCCTACTATCAATCATCAACCTTCGTCCCGTATCTTTTCATCTTTTCGTTTCCTTTAAAAGTATACGTCATTTCAATGACCTAAATACGTAAATATCCACTGTGTCACAAATCCTGTTTTGTGTCATGTCAGTAAAGTTGTACTCGCTCCGCTAAACTAGAAGAGAAATAGATCCCAGGCTTTTCCTTTTTAGAAAAATAAACCATGGGAGCACAGAGGAAGGAGGGTGGGGGGGCGATGACAATCCCCGAACTTCCTTGCCTGCCTTCATTTACATGCAAGCAACTCCACTTTGGGAACTTCAATTGAAGAGATTGGCGTAGAGAGGAGTTCCAGGTGAGAAATGCTGCCGAACTACCCATGACTGCAAATCAGACAGGAGGGAACCTTGTGCAGCCGACAATTTCACCTGAGAACACCGTCAAATAATGAAACAAGGCAAAATACAAATAAACAAAAGGAAATGAGAGGAGGAAAAGGATACGAGAAAACATAATAACTGAGATCGCACAACATTCCGATGAAAGCTGGCATAATCGCGACAGACAGTTATACGAGAAAAAAAAAAACTTGCTGCACACGAATATTGATTAGCGCGTGCGCAAAGAAGTCGTGCTGATCACAAAGGCGCCTTTTAAAAATGGACCTGGCTGAGGGTAGAATAGTATGGGAAATTGGGAAAGGCGCCGCTGGCACCGAGCGCTATCTGCTCCTGCACTTCGCTTGGTAAAGCGTTGTACCATTGAGACGGTAAGGAGTTGTAGACGATGGTTAAATTGACATTCTGCCGCAGAAAAGAACAAAAAGATTGAAGTACTAGTAGAAAGAGGCTATCCAAAAAAGAAAATAAAACAAGAGATATTGAGGTGTATCGCTATTCCACGTGACACAAAAATTTGCAAGTCTGCTCACAACCTCTGGAGAGGTCTCAACAGATTCCAGCTCACAACCACCATATAAGTGAGCTGTCGAATAAAAATGAAAACACGCGAAAACATCAAATATCCGTAGGCACACACACACCTGTCCACTTGCTATTCCAAGCCATTCGTTGCCGACTGTTTGCAATGGCACGGTAGCAACAGCGCCATTGCCGGCAACTACTGCTGCCTGACATAAAATAGAACAGTGGCGCGGGTCAGGTAGAGTAGAACTGCCGCAGAAACTAAGACGCTCATCTCAAACGAGGTAAGCCTGGGGAATAATTGAAAACATGTGACAAAATGTGTTCACAGAATACGTGGTATAAAACGATATGCTTTTGCCATTACCTGTAAAGCCGTGACAAGACCGCCGAAGCTCTCGGAGGGAAAGACTTGGTTTCGGCTCGTGTCTTGTTGATCGTTGGCAAAGACGTCAGGGCTGCACCCATATGCCTGTGCGTATAGTACATGGGATTCGTAACGACAGAATTCCACGGGCATTCGACTCAAAAAAAGAGGGTTAACCAAGAGGGCATCGAGAAAAATGCAACTGAAAAGAAAATCGAGGTCATTTAGTGCAAAAGTCCTTCTGTAGAAAGCACGCATCTCTCTAAGAAATATATACAACACACCTGGTAGCCAAAAGCAGCCGAAAGATAAGCGTCAATCTTTAGCGGCTCTTCTCCAGCTACTACAGGGCTTGCTGTTACATTCCAGTCTGGATCAAGCGGCACGTCGGTGTTGGTGAAGAGAACAATGTTGCCAACACGCCGCTGGAAGAAGAAAGAGGGCAAATGTGCGCGCGATTTAGATGGACAGATACATATTTTAAAATAAAAATAAAAAGCAAGGGAAGAGAAGTGTTAGAAATTATAGACACATATTTTTAAATCAATTTTCGCAAGCAGTGAAGACACCCATCTTCGACCACTCCTCACAGGAGTGTATTCCATATACCTGCAATAGGGCAAACAGCCCGACGTTGTCCAAATTGCCACCGTCTCCGAGCACCATCGTGGCGGCGGCCGCATCGGACGACATCGATGACGATGATGATGAATATGAAGATGACGATACACCGTCACTGCCTTTCTTCGTGCTGGAAGCAGACGACGAAGAAGAGGAAGCAGAAGAGGAAGCAGATGACGACGAAGAGGTTGGCCACACAGGCATGGTGACCTGTTTGATAATTGTAAAAATGAACAAACAGGTGGAGTAGAAATTTGAACCAGTAACAAGATACGCATATTGCATTCATAAGGTTAGCAATCCAGGTCAACAAATAGTGATGACATGAGAGATCGAAAGAAAAGGTTCAAGGGGGCATCAGTTATGATAAAGTTGTAGTCGAGTATCTAATGTTTTTTTTTCTGTTTACCAGCAGTTCTTTCAGCTTCGCCCAGTGCGGGTCGGGGAAAGGAGGGCTGGGTTTGCCAGGTTCTTCAAAGACCGCGGAGGCGGCCCAACTCGACAGGCTTGATGCGTCCGCCACTGGAGGTTCATATTCGATAGGAAAATTAAAAAAAAGAATGCACACAGAGAAAGTATAAATAGACGAAGCAAATGAAAACAGGGAGTGTGCAAAACTAAAAATAAATAAAGAATGAATAAATAGAACGAGCAAAAAGAGAACTTACACACACTCAACTTCCATGCAAACACTCAATTTAAAGCTGCACCCAACCACACTCGACGTATTTCTCTGGCTGAGTACAAAGGCAATCTTACCCGAGAAAGCTTCCGGCGGCCGTTCCACAGTCAGAACACCCGAAGCTGCTTCGTTCAATGGCAGTCCTCCGTCCGACGGTGGATTTGGGCTCCCAAACGCAAAAGTCTCCAAAAAGCCGCCGTGAGCTTGAACCATTTCCGCGCCTACGCAGTCGGTGCTACTACTACTGCTGCTGTTGCTGCTACTGTGGCTCTTACTGCTCGTGAAAACTCCACCAAGGTTGCTATTAGCATCGCAGGCGGTCACGTAAGTCGTGGCTGCCACGAACGGCTGGCCCACGTACAGGGGGGTGACCTGAAATTGTGTGAAACTACGATTGCAAGGCGCTAAATTGCCGAGCCATGCTGACTCATCATCATCAGCATTGGTGATTTTGGTGCTGTCTTTGTTGTTGTTGCTATTGCCAATGCCGTTACGCTTGGACAATGCGATCTTTTCAACAGAAGAGTCGCTGTCTTTGGACGCATCGCTGCGAGCCGCCGTCACAGCATCGCAGGGCCGTCTAAGGTTGACACAAAAATGGGAAAGGGGCGGCTAGTCGAGTGGGGCACCAAAAAGCTTTCGTTGGCAAGCAACGGGTTGCGCGCTTGAATATCCGCGACCGTGGAAGCATTCCAGCTGAAGTACGCGCCTGGTTCCACGCCCCAAGGCTCCAAAAAGACGCGCGACACGGCGGCTGTCCAAACCTTGCTGGGTGGATGTTGCGCTGGGTCGTGCAATGATTTGGCCAACTGTGCTGCCAAAACCTCGTAAAAACTGTTGGTTGGTGCTGCGAGGGCGCAACCGGGCGGCAACTCACTCAGCGTGGCCAAGGATTCGTTTTCGGGCGACGTGTAAGGGCACAGAAGAGTTGCGTCGTCGGTGGCACCACCCTACAACCAGGCAGTGCACGCACACATGCACGCAACACGAACTCAAAAGAATGTTGCTTCTTCGCGAGGAAAAGTGCCATCTTTCTGGTTACTGCACGCCCGATCTATCTTGTTACAATTATCCACCGCACAAAACCAACGAACCTCATAATCGGCTTGGTAGTAGTAGTAAAGCGTAGTGAACCATGAGCCTCCAGAAACGGATGCTAAATACCGCACTTGCGGCATAAGCTTGAGCTCTTCTAGGGCTCTCACCTATACCACGAGCCGTAGTAGTAAAAATAAGAGACTTAAAAAGAAATATGAGTTTTAGTTTCAAATTCATAATACTTGAAATATCAACAGCATTCATGCACCTGGCCGAGTGCTGACACGAAGGCGCGACTAGCACCTCCACTAAAACCAATGCCCACATCGGCTCGGCTAACGAGGTTGCTTGAGCCCGCTTCCGGCCAAATATAAGTACCTGGGGCCACGCCCTGCCAAGCTCGTGCGTAAATATCAGTTGAAGATACCGCGGCTGCCCTTGAATTAAAGAAGGCGCCAGCAAGAGCAACAAATGATATCTTCATGATGGTAAGATAACTGCGCAAGATACTCTATCTATTGAAGAAGGCTAACGTGACTTGAGCAAACAAGCTAACTTATCCTAAAAGTAATGCGGCGTAAGCATGTTGTTGACTGTTTGTCATTGTGTCAAGAGAAGAAGAGAATCGTTGCGGCGTGTTGCTGAGACATGACAGGAGATCTTTGATATTCCTGTTGTTCTGTTGTTCTGAGAAGCTATTCTTGGAATTCACGCCACTGGATCGTCGGACTCCTCGACATTCTAGCTAGACGGCGGTGAGCATCTTCCGCCTTCCGTTCTTCCGCACCGCCTTCCCTCCGTTTTAGTTCTGACATACAGCTGGAGGCTTGAGGTTGCTCACAGATGCTAGACGTTGGGCTGACTTGGCACGGCCTAGACTTTCCGCTCTTCTTTAGTGCAGTTGCAGGGTGGAAAGTATTGGACCTTGCATCACGCGTCGTTTTGAAGCGCCACTCGAACGAAAAAGTTCGCTCAGTCGGGTTTTCTTACGCGACATCCTTCCTAAATGCAACCTTGGCAGTTGCTTTCGGTGGAACAGGCCTAGTACTGCTGTGGAGTTCGCCACCAGAGGCTCGGACATTCATTCCAGCGGATACAAGCGATCCATGGTATTATGCCACTCATGTTTGTGCACGCGGAGGCTACATATTTTCATCATGGGTACGTTGAAGCCTGCGCTTCAACCATTTATGAACCGTCATCATTTGTGAACCATTATGGAATTGCAATGTGCTCTGTTGGCTCTCCACATGTTCTAGCCCAATAATGCTACAAATTCTAGACTATTTTTCTTTGTGCAGCTGCCTGAATTTAGGTTTTCCTTCTTCGAACTTCAGGTGATGATGGACGCAGTGCATGTTTTGGCGCACTATCCTAGGTTGGGTGGAGCCGATGTGATTGTTCATCATTGTAAGGATGATCACTTTTCCTAGATTGATAATTTTACAGCACTAGTCACCATTCTACTACTCGTATCCGTGGGCTAGGGTTTAATGTTCGGCAATCGCTGGCGTGCTCATTCTTCGTTGACACTTACCTCTAGCCCCAACCTTCTTTTTTAATTGTTCCGAAGTGCCCACCCATGGTATTCTCGATTGCGCCAAAGCGGGTGATCTAAATTGCCTATTTTTCATCCTCGCCCACAGGCATGTTTTTGTTGTTGACATTGCTGAGCCTCGGCTTTGGAATTTGCCCTTATGCCGGTGCTTGGCTGCTGTGTGGAGAGCTCTCTACATTGCCACTCAACGCGCGCTTCTTCCTCATCAATTCGGGCCTGGGAGCATCAACAGCGATGTCTGCTGCCAACGCGGCTTTTGCTGTAAGTCTTCGCATATTTCTACGTGCCTTTATTGTCTGCCTCACTCTTTTATCCTGCGATACTTGAGTTATCATGTGAGAGTTGTTTTCTACTCTTTGCGACGTCATTGGTTCCTGCTCCCTGCTCTACGTTTTCTCTTCTAATTCCTCACGTTTTTACTGCTCAATTCTGATTCAAATGCCTTTCTTCTGTTGTACCGGTGGTTTTAGAGCACGTTTTTCGCCGGTCGCGTAGCGGTGTACTGGTTCGGTTTGCATGGCTTTTTATCTGAAGCGGTGCCTCAGTTACTAGCGAAAGGCGCTTTCCCCATTTTCGCGTACTCTTATGCGAGCCTCCTCGTTGGTGCGTGCTTTGAGTTCTATTCGCTATGACCTACTTCACACTATTCCAAATGGCCGCTATTATTCTTTGCTCAGCTTTTTGAATGCCCTATGCCCTGTGCTGAACACTTAGAGGACCGGTGTACTGTTATTCTCTGACTGGTATATATTCTTCATCTTCTTTTTGTTGCCTTCTCTCTCTTATTCATTTTGCGTTCAAGCGGGTGCATTTCTCAACGCTTACTGGTTTGTGCTCATCGTGAAGATGGCCCTCAAGCCTGTGAAGAAACTAGACAAGTCTGCGGCCAAGATACATTAGCGTGTGTTGCGCGCAAGCACTTCTTTCACGATGATTGCGCGACCTAGACAGCAACTTTCCGCCATAGAGATATGTATGGCTTATTTGTCCGGAACCACCTCGTGTGATGCTTATGAACTAAAAAGAAAAACGTGATGCTTCTGAACGGGAAAGGCATAGAGAACGGGAAACTTTAATTCTATTATCGCCTTGCCTTTTCATTTTAAAAAAAGGCGCCTACTAACCTACTAGACGTGCATGGGGCAATTGAGGAGCTGCATGCTGCATGGCATGTTCGCCTATGAACCCAGCGGAATTGTTATTGTAAGTTCGCGCAACAACTCAACTCAACTCATTACTGTAAAAGGCATCGCGATCGCGATCGCACGACCGCAAACCCAATAGCCAGTCCGAAAATTTGACCGAAAACGAAACGGAATTAAGATTAAGATATCTTTTATCTTTCACGAAAGGCAGTTGCAGGAATAGCCTGGTCCTAGCTCGGTCAGATTTGCTTCCTATGCGCTCGAGGTGCCTTTCTGTCTCTTGCGTACAGTGAGCTGGCAATGCGAAGTCCCTCACTGACCCCAAATGGCCTCATCAGCTCCCATCCATCAAAATTTAAGGTTGCATTTCGCTCTCGTATGGTTTTAACCATCTTCTTCGCATCTGAAGGTTTTACGCCCCAAGGTACGCCTTCACGTTGGCCGCAATGGCCGCGTGGGCCCACTGGATGGCTTCGGTGTCTGGGTTGCCCGTGGCTTCAAAGACGTTCGGCGCCCACATGTCGCGGCAATGGGCGGTGCCGTCAATCGTGACCCAGTCCACGGAAGCACTCGCCTTTGTGGGTTGACGTTAGAATGACAATTTATTAGGAAGAATGTAGAATGGATGATAGAAGGTGCAATTGAAACGAGGAGAAAAATAACAGAACGGCAACGACAATGATATTACTAGGATAGCGCGCGCAGGAAGCTAAGAGAAAAACCTAGGCGAGTATGGCGGCTCCGGAATATAATATAATGGCAAAATAAACCACCATCACATGCAAATAAGGAAGCAGATACAACATGACACACACACCTCCTGCTTGGAACCTTCGCCAGTGCCAGCTTGGTAAAATGGATCCGATGCGTTCACAACCGACAGCGCGTGCCTAGATTCATTGAATCAAAAGGCAAAGAAAACAATAGACACATAACAGGGCAGCGAAATCAAAGTGAGAATAGCCGCCTCTCTTGGAAATGCATATATGAGCATGAGACCAAACGAAAGGCGCGCCCACGTTCAAAGCAAAACCCAATACGCATAACTTTATAGACCATGTCTTCGTAACACATTTCCTAACGAAAGCATCTGAAAGGATTTCACTTCTTTTTCTTACCATGGGTCCATGTTTCCGTTGGGCATCGTGATGTTGATGCCTTCGATCGACCGCCCCCCGTAATGGGTGTTCGCCACCGGGCCGCGAGAATCGCTGTCGGGGCCGTCATAAGAGCCTTGCGAAAGGCCGAAGACCGCTTCACAAACGGCGGTGCCTGGTAAAAAGGTGAGAAAAGAAAATAAACATTTTAAAAAGAATGGGAAGGGGATGAGAACGATTCTCACTTTTTCAAATTGTGTGGCAGTAGAATACTCTAGCGTGGTTATTAATATAGACAACCAGAAATTTGCCCTCAAATGGGAGTTCGACATCATTACGATAACAGAAAATGAATGCAAGCATACAATGACAACTATACTAGAGATTGCAATTTCATTTTTGTTTCACACGCACCAGCATTCGCGATGTTGACGGCAGAAAAAGCCGAAAAAGGGTTCGAGGAAGCGTTCACGTTCGGTGCCACGGTAGTTTGAAAGTAGCCAAATTCGTTGCAGGACTGGTAAATCCACTGCCGAGACGAGGCGCAGCTCAGGTTGCAGTTCGGAGACGAGAAGGTTTCGTTGCCCACGTAAGCGACGTAATCGTCTTGGAAACTCGAGGCTGCGTGGATTTCAGGCGGCGGCAGTGAAGGTGGTTTACGGTTGCGTATTCACCACGAGTCACAGATGAGGTGACCAAGGGGAGCATTGCAAAACAGAAAAGGAGTTAGAATTGCGAATGCAAAGAGAGGACATGAATACTACTAAAGAAAAACAATTAAAAAGGAAAACTCTTCTTTCACGCGCACTTAGGCGCGCGCGCAAAACCGCAGTACACGAATATAGCATTTTACCAACGCATTGGTCTTCGAACGGCAGCGACGCGTTGTAGCCCCACAGCGGCATCGCGGCGCTGAAGGCATTGAGAGCCGTGGCACCACTGGCCACCGAGGCCTCGAGCGACGAACACACGTCGCTGACGAACGGCTTCATGGCCATGTTATTGTATTGCACCGTGCCTTGAAACAGACCGAAGAGCTCCGCCTGTTGGCGAAATAGAGAGTGCGTGAGTGAGAGAGAGAGAGAGAGGAAAAGAAAGAGGTGTGTGAGAATCATCTTCGCTAGGAAGTTACACATTGAGAAGAAAAAATACAAGAATAAAAGAGCTTAACAATAGAAGCAAGCACAAAAGATGAATTATGAGTTACAGGGAGAAAGATGCAGGAGGTCAAGAAAGAGGATACGATTGAACTAATCACGAGAGAGCGATTCACCACACACCGCCACGGAGCCCGTCAGCGTGCCCACCGTTTAAAACACGAACAAGAATAAATGCACACATGTAATTGTTGTACCTCGTAGGTGCTCAGGTCTAGCTCGTTGGCCATGGCGTTGCACGGCCTGAGCGCTTGCGGAATAGCGTCGTCGGTGCCCCACGTTGGAGCAGTGCCTAGCACGAGGGCATTCAAAGAAGTAAACGCTTCGCTGACAATTTCCGAGCAAGCGGCAGAGCCGCCGATGGGCTCGTAAGCGAGGGCATGGCCGGTGACCTGGCAAGAAAGCGAGAACGCACGGAAGACGAAAGACAACGGCAGGAATGAGGCAATCAAAATATTCATATATGAAACGACGCGACATTGGCCGATGCAAATAATATATTTTGAGCCTTGTGTGAGTGTTAGGATACAATAGTAGCAAGCACATGTGCTATCATCTTCTTTACCTCCGCGTATTGAATGAAATCGTATTCGGCAAAGACTGGCGCGGAAGACCCCACGGTGCCTGCCACTAAACTAGGGTATTTCAACTTGAGCCAGGAGGCCAGGTTGCCAGGATAGGAACCCCCAAAGGAGATGCATGGAGAACGACCGGGCGACGCCGGCAGCACCAGCGGAGGCGACGACAGAGTGCCGGATGCGCCGGAGGCAGAAGAGTCTACGTTGTTGTAAGCGCTGAAATAGGCGATGAAGCGTGCTGCGTCTTCGAGGGCCTATGAAGAGAAGAAAAAGGAAAAGTGCTTGAACTGAAAGGAGGCAATTGCATTCAGACAAGCAAAAATCGCAGGAAGCAAGCAGTCTACACACGCGCGCCTATGCACACCTGTTCCGAAGTCAGGTACTTGAGGTTCTCCACGGACATGTCAGGCACAGGCTGGGACTCCCCGTAATACCGGTGCTCCAATGACACCATCAGAGCCGAGTGCTTCTCAGCGAGCGTCCACATGAAGAGCCGATCCGAAGGCGCAGACTGGAAAACAAAGGTATCACAACAACGCGCGCGCACGTGTGTTGTGCTTGTGGTTAGGACTCGTATTGTGCACCGTAGGCACCAACACTGGTTCCACTCTTCCATTTCACGGATGACTAAACAACGAAGTGGAGAGAAAAAGCGAACTCACCTGAGGACCTTCGCCGCCAATGTAAAGGAACACGGGGTAGCCTTCGCCACCCCAAAAAGTGGTGTCGACGTAATAGCGCTGAGACCATTTCGTTGGAGCAAAACCTGTGTTTCAGGCGAGAAAGAAAGTACGGATCAAATTTAGGGCAGCGCCAAAGCGACTTGTTTCTAGAAGCGCTTAAAAGCTATTCAACAGGTACTTTCTGCGATGGCAGCTTTTGACTCGACACCATGATCTTACCGGAGTTGAAGTGGTCAAGGAGAGCATCGTTGTAAAAGTGCGTGGAACTCGCCGCCGACCTGGCGATTCAATGCGGATGTACATAAGTAGGTTGCAAATGATAGCAGAATTTCACGACCCCACGAAGTTGAATCGATTTAAATTCATGAAACTGGAGAGTTTACTGCACAAAAAGAAAACACAAGAAGAGGAAATTCAAATGCTCACCCCGAGGTTGCGCCGAGCTTAGCGTCCAGGAGAACGTTCATGTGGTTCATGACGTGGTCGTGTTCTACACGAGGTCGGTGAACACCTGAATGCAAAGGTCGTTCGTTAGGATAGTATTGATGATTGGTCACATGTGTTCCTTTAACTCTCTATCTCGCTTGATTGAGACATAGAATGTCATCCTCAAGATCGCTGTTGTAGACATTGATCAAGAGGAAGAACTTGTTCAGCTTAGATAGTATAACGTGAGCACCGCTGATCTTGCTTCGAACACGATTGATGTGCAAGTCATGCTGGGCGGCCGTGTTTACGACGCATGATCCAAGCAATATGAGGACGCTGGTAAGCTTCGTGTGTGCCATTTTCAATTTTCTTGTCCTTGATTTTGTTCTTTTAACAACAGATACGTCACTCATATGACCCGAATACACTAATATATTGTACGGTAAGTGAAATGTTGTTGGCATTCGGCATTCGCATTCGGCGTTGGTGGTTGGTGTTGTCCTATGTCCAAGTCGGAGCCAACTCCGAATAACCCATGTGTTGGTTCTTCCTTCCACTCAGACCCCGGATTAATTTTCTTCGGGGTCTGCGTGGAAGAAATTTTAAATCTCTGTAATTATGTTTTATCTCTAATTGCAAACGCATTTTCATACCAAGGCACATCCAGATACCTATGCACCATCAATCGCGCATCCAAAACACAGCTACATAAATAATCATTCAGTAATGGGAGATTCGATGAATAATCCTCGTCGCGGGAGGCGCATAGTATTTAAGAGGGAGGAGGAGGAGGTGGCGCACGTGGAGCGGCAGCAGGTGGTGGCGGTGGCGGAGCACCGCCTGCGGGCGGAGGTGGCGGCGGCGCCCGCCCTGCTGCTGGAGGTGGCGGTGGAGGTGCTCGCCCAGCTGCGGGTGGAGGAGGAGGCGGTGCTCCTCCCGCGGGTGGCGGTGGGGGAGGTGGTGCACGCGGAGCCGCTGCCGGCGGCGGTGGCGCAGCTGGCCGAGGTGGAGGAGGTGCAGTAGCAGCTCCTGCAGGTGCCGGCGGTGGCGGTGGCGCTGCTGGCCGAGGTGGAGGAGGTGCACCACCCGCAGGTGCCGGCGGCGGCGGAGGAGCAGCTGGTCGAGGTGGAGGAGGCGCAGTAGCAGCTCCTGCAGGTGCCGGCGGCGGCGGTGGCGCTGCTGGCCGAGGTGGAGGAGGCGCAGTAGCAGCTCCTGCAGGTGCCGGCGGCGGCGGAGGAGCAGCTGGTCGAGGTGGAGGAGGCGCAGTAGCAGCTCCTGCAGGTGCCGGCGGCGGTGGCGCTGCTGGCCGAGGTGGAGGAGGTGCAGTAGCAGCTCCTGCAGGTGCCGGTGGTGGCGGTGGCGCTGCTGGCCGAGGTGGAGGAGGTGAACCACCCGTAGGTGCCGGCGGTGGCGGAGGAGCAGCTGGTCGAGGGGGCACAGCAGCTGCAGCAGCTGCAGGCGGCGGCGCGGGCGGCGCTACCGGTGCTGCGGGTGGTACTGGAGGCGCAGGAGCAGGAGCAGCAGGTGCCGGCACTGGTGGAGCAGGAGCTGGTACCGGAGGCGGTGGCGCCGCAGCAGGAGGAGGAGCAGATGCTTTCGCGGCCATCATCATGGCCATTGGGTTGGAAGCCGACAGAGCGCGCGATTGCCGAAACTCAAACCCTGCCATGGAATCGTCGTCTAGATCATCTTCTGCATTGCTGCTGCCGCCGCTCATGCCGCTGCTGCCGAACATGGCAGGACTAGCCACGCCGCTGCTGCGCCGGGTGCTGCTGCTGGCTTCTTTCACGGAGAGCATGTCGGCACGACTGGTGTCAGCGGTTGCGGCGTCGGAAGGCGGAGGGTGGAAAGTAATCAATTCACGCTTGGCTTCGGTAGGGAAACGCGCTTCCAAGAAGTTGAAAAACTGGTCGTTGATCTAGTGGTGGACGAGTAGAAAACGGCAGCGAATAAGATAGCCAGAGCAGCACAAAAAAGAACAAAAAAGGAGGTTACAGAGCAGCAGAAAAATAGACGAAGACAAGAGAATTTCGAATTGTCTGGATGATTCGCATATGTTGCACATGTAATTGAAACACCCAGCATTGGCGCTTGTTTCTTTTTCTTTTGTTTTTATCTGCTCCTTGGTCTTTTCTTTTTACCAGTTTCGTTGCTTTGGCAGCCTTGAGCAAAGCGTCGGTGTCGGCTTGCAGACCCGCGTCCACCATGCCCATCGCCGAGGTGGCCGCTGACTGGCTGTTCCGCTCGTGGGCGTCGACCCGCAACATGTGCGCCGAAAAATCGAGCAACTCGAAGCGGTCCTAATATGGCAAACACAAAAAAATGAATTAAAAACGGTAGAAAAGTTGAGTGTTGGTTAGTGTATTTGCACGCACATGCGTAAATTCACGATTGATATGGTGAGGCACACGAAAAACAAGTAGCGATGATCTGGCAACCTAGCCTCTTCTCTGCTCACATCATTCCACATCGACCCTTCGACCCAAGACACTACATGAACCAAGCAAGAATTTGAGCAGGAATCAGTCAAAACAACATTCACACGCGCTCATACCCGCATGCCGAGCAAGTGAATGAACATGGCGCCGGCCAGTAGGAACCCGTGGCCAAACTCCGAGTCGTCGGGAACCGGGTCCATGCCGCCGTCTTTGGCTGATTTGGTTTCCCGCATGCAGTACAGGAACAGGAGGGCGGACCACAGGCGGTAAAACTCGCTCGTTGCCTCCACTTCGAGCACCCCGTTGGAAGGGGCCGAACCAGACCTGGAATTGAATGGTTTTGTGGCAAAGAAAGACACAAAAAGAAAGGAAGTTTTAGTGTGTGTGAGCGTGCTCAACCTCCTAAGCAAGAAGCAAAAAGATGAAAATCTTCCACTCACTCTTAAATAAGTTCACTCCAAAGCTTTGATTGAAGCGACTTTCTCTCTGTGTGTGTGTTCTTTGTCGTATCAATGTCACTCACCAGTCGTCCCGGATGCCCGAGCTGGTCAACAGCTTGTCGATGGTGGCCAGGGATTTGGTAGCAACCGACGAGCTAGTGCCTGTAGCGCCGTACAGCCACTGGCTGCGCGCGGTGTTGGACTTGAGGGTCCCCAAAATTTCAGGCACCGCCACCTGTGCATTCGGAGATTTATAGAGAAGGAGAAAAGACAGAAGAGAGCTGTTAGCGCGAAGGGGGGAATTCCTGTGAGGTTCTTCGGGAGGCAGCTTCGAACGAAGGGATTTACAGGGGGGGAGTTCAAAGATAAAAGAATGAGATGTGACAATCTCAGCAAATAGAGGCTTTCACCGATGACTGAAATTTCACTAATATTCTTGTGAAATCTCAGTAACGAATTCACGGAATGATCTAGCCACAAGAACCAAATTAGATCGGTACTACAGACGAACATTGAAAAGGTTCTTATGGCAAGACCAGTCCATGAATTTGTTACTGAGATTACTGAGATCTCACTGATAGTGAGATTTCATAGTGAGATTTCAGATCCGTGAAAGCCTCTAATGCCCTACAGACCTGATGCTTTTGGTAATGCTCTAATATATGAAAGTAGACACGCAGCAATTGTATATACTTATATCACCTGAGACGGGTTCTCGGCAACGCTGGCCATGAAGCCATTCACGATTTTCTGCCAAGGGCTGTTCTCCAAGTCCGGCTGGCCGCCGCCGGGAATCGCCCCCATTAAGGGAGCGGCTTGCATGAACTGAGAGGCGGTGCTGCGGTCCAGCACGTCCGAAAGCTCTTTGGTGAAGGCCACCATGTTGCCTGGTGGATGGATGATGAAGTTGAAGACATTGCGAATGGGACATGTGAGTACAAGTACATTATTTGAGGAGAATGCGAGAAGTGAAATACACACATGCGACAACGATTCGTTGTGGAATGAATTCTTTAAAAAAAACAAAAAAGCGAGTGAACACAAGAAAGAAGGAGCCAAACTTTTATATATTACCGATTTCGCGGAAGATTTGGAACACTTCTGGCTTGAGGTCGTCGTACTGAAGGAAGGGCTTCAGTTTCGCTTCGAAGAACGAGTAGCAGCCCCCGGTGCGGAACATGTACTTGGGTAGCTTGATAGGCGGCAGCCCTTCCTTGATGCCGTCCACGTAACTGATCGAAGGAAGAAGAAGAAGAGAGTAGTGAGGACATGATTAACAGGAAGACGTGTAGAAAAAAAAAAAGGCAAAATGAAAAAAAGAGAATGAAACCAATACCAGTGACGCGAAAAAGACAACGCAAACAAGAATGACACTTCCACCAATAGTACGAGAAGCTACGCAAGCACCAAGATAAACTCGTCAAGCCAGCACAAACTCACGCTTTCGAGTCCAAAATCGTGGTTTCCAAGTTCTTCTGCAGCTGCGTCAGCAACAGCGGCAGGTCCACCGTACCCAGCGCTTCCAGAATCGCTTCAGCGTGAGGGCGCCCGAAGAAGCGACTGCCGAGCTTCAAAGTCGCGTCGTAGGGTTTGCCGCACAAGTCCCCAAAGCCCACGGCCCCACTGGGGGTTGGCATTTTGGGTCGCTTCATGAGCTCCTTGGGAATCGGCGCCTTCATTAATATGGAAGCACCAAACAAAGGAATGCAGGAAACCGAACGCATCATTATGGCAGGGTGTGAAATTTACGACTGGGTGTGAAATATGTTGTATGAAGACAATGACCAGGGCAACTTATTTAGTAATAAGCAATTGTCCAGCACTAGAATGACGACGATCGCTTCGTTTAAGCCTGAGCAGCATCCCATTTAAAGGGAAAAAAAAAACTTTACTGTGTCACCTTGACGAAGCGGTTCGTGTACGCGTTGTAGGTGTAGTTGGGAAAGAGGTCCATCACCAAGCTCGAGAGGACGTGCATTACCACCCGCCCACGGAAACTCATGGGCCCCACGGTCTCCGTCACTTCTGCCAACACGTCGTCGAACGCGTCTAAACTCGGCAAGTTTTTGGCGAGGAGCGCGTGGGTGCCGCGCACCACCCGCAGCGCTTGCACGTAATCCACCACCCCCTGAATCTCCGACGCTTCGAACTTCTTGACCACGAAGTCCAAGTCGGCCCGCAGTTTGGTGTTGATTTGCTGCGTCACCAAGTACCTTCGTAGTTCAGGTGGAGTCGAAGAAAGCACAAGGGAATTGAGAGTACAAACGAAGAATAAAATCGTGTGTGTGTGGAATGCGACAAAAAAAGGCACTTCTCAGCTTGACTCCCTAATATATATAATTTTACCGCAAATCAATGGCCCGCCCCAGGAGGGGCAAATGCCGCTGGGCGGTGGGGATTTCGTAGCGCCGTTTGGCCAGCGCGTACACCTGGCTCCGAGCAATGGCGTTCAACCGCTCCTTGTACGCGGCGTCCATCGTCAGCACCGCCGCCATGTCCTTGTAGTGGCCATACATCTCGTCGCTGATCAAGAAGGTGAGCTGGTCCAGGACCAGGTTCACTTCCCCCTCGATTTCCGCGTACAGGTGCGCTTGCTTCAGGACGTACAGGGCGCGGTGGGCGGCGTCGTTGTACACGTCTAGGAGCAGGGGCAAAGAGGCCAGCAGCGGCACCGACGAGCCCTGGTGCGACACCACGTGCTTGGTCAAAATCCAGGGCATCGAGGCGTTGATGGGGAACTGCGCGGAGTTGGAGAGGTCCAGGTAGAACTCCCGGTACCACAGGTCCGACAAGTCGGCGATTTCTCGAACGGTGCCAGTGAGATCCAAGAGGGCGGGGAAGCGGTACGACTGGGAGTAAAACAGCTCCAACGCTTCCACGTCATCCTTTTCCAAGTCTTTCTTGGTGAAGAACCCGCGGGACTGGCGGCCTTCGGACCCCTCGTCGAACAGGGCTCGGACAATGGTGCGCATCAAGTGCAGTTGCGTTGGCGCGGGCCCCACTGCTCGCGTAGGGTGCGTCGCCGCCTTGGGCCTCCCGTCCTTGGAGCTGTACTTTTTGAAATCGTCCTTGTTCTCGACCCCACCAACCCAGTCTGCTCCCAGGGTCCGGAGCTGCAGCAACGTGGTCAAAAGCGGGCGCTTTCCCTTGTCGCAACGGTGCAAACTCGGGAGCAGCACCGACTGGTTGTTTGTTTGTGGCGAGGGTTGGTGATATATTTGTGGAACACATAACAAACACAGAAGAACACAACAGCACGAGGGTAGAGATCGCGTGAGATCATTAGAAAAGTTCGGGAAGTCACTGAAAAGATCAACCACTTCCACACAGATTTTATCCTTGCTCTTCCCTCGTCCCAACATGCACAGAGGCACATGCCTGGCCGTACCCTCTGAAGCTGCGTGTGTGATTTGTTTGTTGTTTTCATTTTATTTTTTATTTTTTTTGGGGGGGGAACATGAGCGAGTGTGTGTACACACGATTGCGCATAGTTACAAGTACATGTACAAGTTGTTGTTGCATTACCTGCACGAGCTGCTGGCAAGTGCCGTGCACGTGCATCCGCAGCAGCGGCGCGATGGTGACTTCCGCCCGGCGCACCATCGCAGCCAGAGACTTGATCATGAAGGTGGCGTCCACCATCACCGACCGCTCCTGCATGTCGTAATTGTACCGCACGCAGCTGTGGATGCACAAGTGAAGCATAAATAAAAAACGCACATAGACGTTGAAAGTAAAGGAGAAGAAACAGTAAAAATAAGAAAGTAGACTGCCACAAGATAACCCAGGACAGTTTTTCTTCTTCTCTTTTATCCACCGACAATCAAACAAGGAAAGTACAAATAAACAAACACGCATATGCACACATGCACGTAGAGCTTATTTCTTCCTTGTTTTCATCTGTGTGCTTTATGTCTCACCGCTCGTAGTTGAAGCTGTTGAGGTTGCGGTCTTCAGGCGAGACTTGGTGCACCGTGAGCACTTCTTCCGAGGCGGGGTTGCTCATTTTCCATGCAATCGTTTCCTGCACGTGGCACGACCACTCGCGGAGGGCGTCCAAACATTCCGTCACCAGAGCCGCCACCTGTCGTCGTCGTCGTGAATTTCGAAGAAGACAACGTCAATACATACATTCGGACAGAGTGGGGAAAGAAAGAACGACGAGAGAAAACGAACACCGGAGATGTTCAACCAATATTCCAATGCTGGTTTATCCTTCATCCTTTATCCATTTTCCTTGTCTAACGCCTATTCAGCTTTCTCTTAAATTTCCCTCCCGCCCTCTCAACCGCCCAGCTTCTCAAATACACTCTTACCGACGCCCCCAGCGCCACTGCTGCTGGGTCCTTCTCCAGTCGCCCGCTTTCCATGCGCGCCTGCACCTCGTTCACCGTCACCGTCAGCCTCGAAGCCAAGTTGTCGAATTGCTGGCGCATGGTCTTCCAGTGAGTGGTCACTTGGTAGGTGGACGCGACCTAATACAGTTTAAAAAGCATTGAAAATAGAACCAAGAAGTCACCGAAGCGAAGAGGAAGAGGGACACGTTTTGGAGAAGAAAAGCAAGAACCTGGGTTCAAGAAAAGGAAAGGAAAACACGAACGCTGAAACAAGAAAACGCAAAAGCCACATCACTCAAGATGCTTTCAGGTAACACAAGGAGCCGCCTTTGCAACTGCGAGTAGTCTGCAAAAGTAGCGCACACGCATCCCCCCCCCACACACCTTCTTGTCGTCGGAGGAGTCGGCGCCCCACATTGAGCCCATGGTCGCGAGGTCGTAGTGGGGCGCGCGGGTCAAAATCACCGCTGGCTTGATCGGCATGTCGCCATACATGGGCTGATGAACATTAAACATAGACATCGAGATAGTGAGATGGCGGATATGGTAAATGATACCACATATAATACCATGTCCTAGTACCATAGGTTCATTGGGGTTATGATGGGATTTGAGTGTTCGTGTGGTAGGTGGTATGGGTTGATAAGCCGCCACCACAGATAGAGTTGGGGGGGTCCAAGAGGAAGAGAAAAAGGGCAAGAAAGAGTAGGACAAGCAAGGAGTTGGCAAGGCAGTAACAAGAGAAAAGGCTTCGGTGGAACCCCAACAAATCAAACAGGAAAGGGCCAGGGACTCCACCGCGCATTGCATACCAAAATGGGGTACTGCTTGAAGAGTTTCTTCACGTCGTCGAGTTTGAGTTTCTTCTGTTTGAACACGTTGTAGCTCCCCTCGGTCGTGTCTCCGTCGATCAAAAGAAGCAAGTGAGGAAGCCCCCGCAGGAGACGGTACCTGAAGAGGGAGAAAGAAAGGGGGAATGAAGGGCGAAGGAAGTCTGCGGAGGGTATTGAGGTCAAGAAATTTCAGGACAAAATGAGGTGAAAACAACAACAGGAGATGGGAAAAATTGTGCGGGTAAAAAGTACAAACGAAAGCTGCCCAAAAAGTGGAGATCAAACTATTGGCAATTTGAAATAACGTGTCTGCGTTCACGCTGCCACTCACTTGTCGTCGGGCGTCACGAAAATGCCGCGCTCCAAAAAGTCGGTGCACTGGGTGAGCATTTCCGTCAGCACTTCTTCGTGGCCGTCGATTTTCTTGAGCTCCGACCGCAGGTTGAAGAAAATGAGCTGTTTCGGGTGCACCGGGTTGGCCAAGAACATCTGCAGCGCGTGTGATTGGTCGAAAATTGCTTGGCCGTCGGGAATCGTGGACCGGATCGCCCCGAACGCGCGCTTGTAGCTGTGGGCCGTGCGCGCACACACGCAGGTAAAAGAGGCGCGGAGAGGGCCAGAATTCAATGTAGGGCAAGACATATAGAAGGACATCGCACCATTTTGTTCCCAAATACGCAATAAAAGTAATGTATGCAGCAAGTCTGTCCATTTCTGTCACTTCCTCTCTGGCCTTTTCTTCGAACTGCTTACCGCGTGAAGTCATTTTGCAGACAAGCTTTCATGTCCTTGAGATTGTCCATCTTTTGCAGCACGTCAATCATTTTGATGAGAGCCGTGTAGAGCCCCTCGGGGACCAATTTGCTTCCTTTCGCCGCAGCCAGCTGGGCCACGTTCGAGCAGAATTCCTTGACGCAAATCGCTTGGAAGTCCATGAGCTCCCCGAGCCACGCCACCACTGGGCGCAATGTTTCAAAGGTGGAAGTGTTGAGCTCGGTGCGGTTTTCGTCCTCCATCGTCTACGCGCAGTCGTAATCGAAGTCACAAGAGTTGTAAAAGAAAAGTGCGAGAAGGAGCAGCCGCGCCCGCGGGCGAGATAGAAGAGAGAGAGAGAACGGCAAAGGAGACAAGCAAGCAAAGAGAGGGGCAGTGTAGCAGCGACCAGAACAGTGACTTAGGCATTGAACACACGGAAAAGCTTCGGGAGAGGTGGTATACAGTGGGACTATAGAAAAATAATAAAAATAGCGACAGAGATAGGAGCAGCAGCAGGCAGCAGGTACCAAGAATTATAGACACTCGTGATAAGGTCAAGTGTTGGGCTCTCTTCCCTCTCCCTCTCTTTCTCTGACTTGCACTCACCTTAACCATGGGGATAGCCCGCGTCACGGATCGGCTCGCGTACAATTGCTGGACGAAGTCTTCGGCCTTGGCCAGCATCGACTCAATCTTCGCCAAGGTCTCCATTTCCGCCCCGAAGCTGTTGCACATGTAGCAGCATATACATAGGGATAAATACCACGTTAATATACACAAAAGAGCAGAGTGCGATTGATACGCAATTGGTGAAACGAGGGTTTAGGGAGGATCGAACCTGGTGTCAAATGCGCGGTGGTCCACGAAATGCACAGGATTGCCGAGAGGGGCTGGGTCGAAGTCCACCGAATTCGAGGGCACGTCCAGCGAAGGCACGTCGTCGTCCACCGCCAATTTTTGCAGCGCGGACACGCATGGGTAGTACATGTCTTTGGACGCCCGGTGATCTTGCGCCATGACTCCCTGTGTCTATGGGGTGCGCCTACCTGTATGAGTAAAACGAAGTAAAATGTCAGAGGGTGCAGGAAGCGAGGAGAAATTGACACTACATTCAAATGAAATTTGCAGTAAAACGCCGAGCAATGGCTGTTCGAAAAGTACGTGCCCACTCAGGCCTACCCAAACAAAAGCATATCAATGTCATAGTGCATGGAGTAATAAGTTGGATTGGTCTGAATGCTTGATCCAGTGTATGAAGCAGAGCTATTACGCTTGAATTTCTGTATCTCACACCTGACTTAAAGAAAGCTTAACTCTAACGAACCTCGTGGCTGCAGGTTGCGGAGATACCACTGCTGTTCAGGCGCACGCGCAGGCCGTGCAGAGAACAACTCCTCCGTCCTCCGCTCCGATGAATAGTCGTGCTTGTGCCGAGGTTTCTGGATTTTGCGTCCCCAGATTTTCCTCTTTTTCAACGATATCAGGGTAAATTACGGTGGAAAAACGTATAGATTCCTTCGGATTTGGTGGTTGGTGGTTCGTTTTCTCCTTCATCAGCTTTTTTAGCGCAACAACCATCATCAGCTAGCCAGTAGATACGGTGGTAGTAAACTCGTGTGCTGTTTCACGGACACCCCCTAGAGCAAGCGTTGGCCACAAGCAAGTTTCTCTTCTAAAGGTAGACTCCAAGTGCCCTCTTGAACATTGAACTAGCTTAAAAAATTATCTACGATCTTCACGATGGTTGTGTCTACGCTCAACACTAATTTTCATTCCTTTGCGTATGATTTATAGTACACTTGTTACACTTGTGGTTCCCATGGGTGCCGGAAACCCATACGCTACGTATGCCAAGTGCATTAAGAAAGATGATAAGTGGGCCACGTTTATGAAAAAGTTTGAAATCAACGAGAAAGAGGCCAAAAAGTTCTTCAAAGTCTTTAAGAGAATGGACAAAAAGAACAAGGGTACGTCGCGCAGATAGATTCAACTTCACACACGCTTCCACAAGAAAAATACAAAGAGGCAACTTGTTCTGGCTTATTCCGATATAGGTCTTGTGATCATTTTCGATAGCCATCTATTATCAACTCCTAGTCTCTTCTTCATGGTCATTCGCTCTATCCTCTTTGCACTCATTACCTACCTTTAAACAGGTGAAGTAAACTTCCAACAATTTCAGAAAGCCTGGAAAGTGTCCAAAGATGACATGGCGATTGCCCGCCGATTGTTCGCTCAAGTAATGCGACGACTCTTGAAACTATGTACTCCTGCTCTATTTTTGTTCTTTTGGTTTCTTCGATCTGATGTAAATTCATTATTGGCTTCAAAGTTCAGCCATCTGCGCAATCGCACCACACATGCGTACACACTCGAATACACGCATACGTTTGTATCCTCGTTAAGGAAATTGTCTCTCTGTCGTTGCTGTCTCGCGCGGTCCAGATGGACAGCGATCAAACGAGCGGCAACGAAGACTCGATTTACTTCCAAGAGTGGGCGATCATGACCTTTGACTTTTGCACTTTGCGCATGGACGGCCTAGTGGAGTGGACCTTCAAGCTCTTCGACCCCGACGGCAGCGGGAAAATGTCCGCGCAAGAGTTCAAAGAATTGGCGCGCCTGTGCATGGGCGACGATGTAAGCATGAAAAAAAGAATCTTTGCCTGCTACATTCATCGTAAATGGTGACTACTTTCCGGCCTTCTCATAAAACCCTGCTTTGCTTATCTCACTTTTTCCTATTCATTTACTCCTTTTTTTTTCAAGTTGAATTGTGTGATTTATATTCTCTCGTCTCACGCGTTTTGTGCGCTCAACTTATGCATCATGCTTTTGCTCCTTCTTCTCCAGGCCGCCACTCCAGGCACCAAATCGTACGTTGAAACTGTCAACTTGCTGAGGGACCTCGACAAAGATCGCTCGGGGGAAGTGACTCTGAACGAGTTCCGAAAAGCCGAGCGGTCGGGGAGTGGTCTCCTGTTTGCGGCCATGTTAGAACTGCAGACCACAATGCAGGGCGCTATTTTGGGCGAGAAATGGTGGAAAGCAGCCACCAAAACCCGCACCGAAGTGGGCATGGGCCGTAAACCCATGGACATTTACAACGGTGGGGGTACATATGAGCGCCCTACCAAGGGCAAGAAAAATAATAAGGGAAAAGACGCCAAGCCGCCAGCCAAGAACAAGGTCGCGCCCGATGCGCGTGAAGACGATTGAGGATTGAGATAGTGGTGGCAAGTGGTTGAGATTTCTTTCTTTTTCTCTTTACATCTCTACGCAGTTCTAGTCCTAGAGGAATTGTGCTCCGGATGCGAGCTTGGAGTGGAAACTGAGCGCCATGCGCCATGTGCATCGCGAACCCCCCTATGTAGCCTAGTGCAGTAGCTAGTAGTTCATAGTTCAATAAGGCTATACCTCAATATGTAGTATATAGAATTATGTGCTATCTATTGTAGTTTTTTAGGAATGTCCTTCCCCTTCCCCTTTTCTGAAAACTAAAAACGAAGTACGCCAAAGTCTGCCACTTCTCGGATTAACGACTAACGGGATGTGGGATTCGAAAGAACGGGTAGCTCTTTGATGCTGGCATAAGGCAGCTCGTCTTTGTGTGTCTCTGCCCGCATGTCCCTGTATGGCTTGAACAGCCCAATTGTCCTTGTGAGACCTGAGGGGCCTATGCACCTCCATTTGCCTCACCCTCGTCCTCTTCTTCCTCCTCTTCCTCTTCTTCCTCGTCGTCTGACGGCGGCAAATCCATTCCGCACAAGTAATCGTTGCCTTGAGCCGCTTGCCTCTCCGCTTTTAATGCGCCTTTCTCTTCCCGAGCAGCCGCAAATTTCGCTTCCACTGCTTTCACCTGACAAATACGAATTATATATGCATGTAAATTGAGTCTTCAAGTTGAGGCAGGGTCAAACGATACTCTAATTGTACATACAATCAATAGACCTTGCTTCTATTTCTTCTTTTCAGCAAGAAGTAATGCTATCGCCACAGCAGGCGTTGGCACATTCACTACTCACTTCTTCGGCGCTTGCGCACGAAGCATACGCGTTAAGTGCGTCCAAATTGATTTTGATGAACTCTTGGCCAAACGCAAACGGTTCTAGGAGAGCAATCGCGTCGTCTTTTAATCCAGCAATGTACAGGGTAGCGGCCATGGCTTCGACCGTATTCATTTTGAAGGGCTTCCCGTAGTTCACCTGAAGACAACCACGCATACGTATGCACACACAAAAAGAGAGATGCGCATACCAGATGAGTACAGGGCATCGCGACAGTAGGACTCGGAAAGCATCGAAGGCTAAAAGCATGATTTGACGTCGAATAGGAAAGCAAGATTTAGTGTAACCGTAAATGATATCTTACCGAGTTTGCCGCCAAGAGATAGGGGAGCAGACGGTGATTCGAGGTTTTGCCTAGCTTGCGGCTCGGCACTTCTTTCAAACGGTTCCACGAGCAGTTCACGCCGCCGACGCCCTTGCTGAGGAGCAACTCGGCGTCGGCCGGCGACACGACGGCAGAAGCCTCGGCGTTCAAGACGATGCCGCCGAAATAGTCCGTAATTTTGAGGGTTTGCGCGAGGCCCAGGCGCACGAGCTTGCTCCCTGAGTCTCGCTTGGGGTCGTTCTGCCCGAACTCCCACATGCGCACCGGCACCCGCAGCGTGTGCTTCAACCGTAAGCCGGTTTCTTCCTCGTCGTCGTCGTTGTCTTCGCCTGCCCCGTTCTCGTCATTCAAGTCTCCTTCCTCGCCGGCTTCCTGGCCATCGACCTTGCTGCTACTAAATTCATCCCCGGAAGCTGCCCTTTCGGCTGTCGCATCTCCAATCATGTCTCCATCGTCATCTTCTTCTTCCTCATCCATCTCCTCGATACCTCTGTCTCCATGTTCTTCATCTTCCTGTTCATCCTCTTCTTCCTCTTCCTCTTCATCGTCATCCTCACCCTCTTCATCCTTGGGCGTGCGCAACCCAACTTCCGCCCAATCTGCTCGAAACACTTCCACGCTGTTCAAGAAACTCGTGCCCGCGTAGCCTCCAAAAGTAACGGCTAAACCACCTCCACCACCGCCGCCACCAGTGCTGTCGCCACTTCCGCCCAACACCAAAAGCCCATGCCCGTTGCGTGCTTGCACCTCAGACCCTGATTTGAATGGCGGCAACAATGACGATGACGACGATGTTGACAACTCCTCTGCAGCTCCTCCTCCTCCTCCTCCCTGTACTGTTGTTGTCAGTGCAGAAGCTCCTGTGAAGTCGGTACCAGGCGGTGAGAGGTCATCGGAACACGTCCACTGGCCAGTGGTCACGTCCAGAGCCCAGAGGTCGCGCAAGTAGCCCATCCGAATTTCACCACCGCCCTCGCCCTCGCCCTCGCCTTCTTTGTCCTCCGAAGCTACTTCGTAGAGACCGTAGCCCCCAAACACAAACACCGAGGAGGAGCTACTACTAGTAGTCATAGTGCCACCGTCAGATGCTTCAGAGGCTGAGGTGCTCTGTCCCCTGTATGGTAAACTCGCAAGCGCTGGCAGAGAGCGAGGTGACGGCGCGAGGCCGAAAGCAGGTGCTAGAGTTGACCAGCGCCAATGTTGCAAGCTTCCTTCGCTGCCACCCTCGAGGTGCAGAATCCACACATCGTTGAGTGGCACGAGGGTGCTTTCTCCTTCTTCTTCATCTTCTTCATCTTCGTAGTCGTCATCGTCGTCACCCTCTTCATCATCATTCTCGGGGGAATCAGCGAGCGACAGTTTCGACAGCGGGCTCTCCGCAGCACTCACTCCATCTTCGTACATTTCAGCTGCACTGCTGCTACCTTCAGGGCCACTTTTCGGCGCCGCTGCTGCTGCAATGCCGTCGACTGCACTCACAACAGCGCCCTCAGCAACTGCAGCTGGTGTGCCCACCCCACCGAAAAACACCACTACTCTAGAGTCGGCCACCCAGGTCGCACCGTGCGAACAACGCGGCGTTGGTGGCGTGCCACTGACTAGCACTTTGGAAGTTGTTACTGCTCCTGCTGCTCCTGCTCCTGCTGCTGCTGCATCACTTGTAGCTTCCAGCCAGCGAGGAGTGAATTCGCTTCCAGTACTACCACCCCCACTCGACCCACTGCCCCCACTGCCGGCAGATGAAGAGGCGGAGCTTGTCGCAGCACCAGCGAGAACCCACAAGTCGTTGAGTGGGGGAGCTTCGCCTTCAGCTTCGCCTCCGTGCACTAACACCAAACCTTCCGAAGGCAGCGCGGCCATTGCGAAGTTGCAGCGAGGTGGCGGTGTGCCAGAACCGCTTCCCGCACCAGCGCTAAGGCTGCTACTAGTGCTAGAGCCGGGGCCTGCGCCTGAAGCAGAACCCTGTAGGTGCTGCTTCCATTTCAGTGGCGGCTCTTGGTCTAAGTCTAGGCTCCACAAGTCGCCGCAGTGCTCGCCGGAGTACGCGTCGACACCCCCGAACAGAAACAACCTCTGCGACTGTTTGCCACTGCCACTGCCACTGCTGCCATAAGGTAAGCTCACAGCAGAGAACATAAGCCGGGGAAAAGGTGAAGGCGAAGTGCGAGCTACTCGGCTGGACTGCCACGCGACGCTGGCTTCATGGCTAGGAGAGGAACCGCCGCTGCTTCCGCTAGCGGTGTCATCTGCGGCCATTAGTGTGAACTTCCAGACTTCGTCATGAGGGCCTTCCTCTGTGATACAGGGCACACAATTGAGGATATAAGCATTTAAGAAAAAAGATGAGCAAATACGGAGGGCTAGCAAATCAAGCTCTGTATATTTGCAGCCTTCAATTCTACTGCGGCTAGCGTCGAAAGGAAAAAAAATGAGCAAATACTGAGGGCTAGCAAATCAAGCACTGTATATTTGCAGCCTTCAGTTCTACTGCGGCAAGCGTCGAAAGGTTGTCCGATGATAAAGCTAGACAGCAAATTCGACATACCGTTATAACCGCCCACAACATAGCCATCGCAGCCGCTACCAGGAACAGCGGGCACCATTGCTGAGCCCATCCGGCCGGAAGGCACGCGCGCCTTGGCACCACCAGCGGGCCGGGTAGGCCGCCATGGCCACTTCAAATCTGGAAGCGGCGGCGGTTGTTTGCTGCTCGGATCGGATGACTTGCCTGAAGCCTTACTGGCGGCCTTTATTTTGTTGAGCACGCTCTTTTTCTTCCCCATCTTATTTTATTGCACAAATAAGCAAGGAGTCATTCAGCGTAGCCTATTTGCACGAGAGTAATGTGGTTCGCCGATTCGCTGTTCAGCGAGCCAGCCACGCAGCGAAGCTGCGCGCCGGGATGGTTTACGACGCGAGAAAATTCGCACCAATCACAACCTTCTGGGCCCAAGATCGCTTGTTCAATTTTTGTCGCATCTCTCTCTGCTCTGCACCGAAAGATGACAACCTACAGGCTAGCGAGGTTGTCAACTCTTTTTACAAACGAAATAGGCTAGCCTAATAGTGCTATAGCTGTGAGCTTTTTGCTATGCCGTCGATATCACGCTCGATAGCGACGGTAATCCCCCCCCCCGTATTTTCCTCTCCTTACCTCACAACATTCGCTCCCACCCTCTCCTTGCTCTTGACCCACGCTGCATGTCGAAAATGGACCCAGACAGTCATCTAACCCAATGCATTCCGCGTGTACAACCGCTGCGAGCAGGCTAAGTGCGAGCAGTACACTGTAGATGTGCTGGCACAAACATTTGGCACCTGCAAGTGCGGTCACGCTAAGGCTGAGCACACGCCAGCTGCGCTCGCAGGTCGCAGCAGCGAAAGCACTCGAGTGAAAGGCGCTAGTTCCTCAGGCATTCCTGCGGAGGACGACGACAAAGTCGATTGCCCACTTTACGAAGTCAACACGACAGCGGATTCCTTTGGGCAGTGCAAATGCGGTGCTCCAAAAGCAAAACACACTGAAGCAGCCCTCCTTAAATCTGGGAGCAACGTCAACAGCAACATCCGGCTTAGCCGCCAGAACCAAGAAAGCAACGGCAAGGACGAAGACGATCGTGGTCGCGACAGCGAAGCAAGCAAGGAAGTGCGCAGAGTGAGCCGTCGGTCACGGAGTCCGCGCCTCGATGCCAAGCTAAAAACTACTTCAACTGCTGCATACGTTGACTGCGGGTACTTCAACTTTACGTCTCTAATTCCCGCCACAAAAATACATTAGGACCTGCAAAGTTTTCCTCTTGCGGGGGAGTGATAATTTATTTTTTTGCTAACACTTGCTTTTGCATTTTTTTCTCAGCGCTTATGTGGTGGATGTGCGAGCAGCGTCGTTCGGTGCTTGCAAATGCGGTCACGCCAAAGTCGACCACTCCCACGCTGCTCTGTCGGAAGGTGCTGCCGAACGCATGGACGCTGCCATGACCGACAAATGGAAGGTATGCGCAACTTTTGTGTGCTTAATCTATAAAAGCTTCTGCTTAGCTTGATGAGTGCAGGTGTGCAAGGTAGGGGGGGGGGGGGGGCAAAGACGCAGCAAAGGATGTATTTTGGTTTAAATTTCCGTTAAATAGACCTTTGTACTCCTTAAGATACACTCGCCCTGTCGTCGACGTTGAAATTTCCGTTCTTGCGTATTTCACAGCTGCACTTATGTTTATTACAGGGAAGTGGCACCGTTCGACCTCGACTCGACTCTGGCCTTTCCCACGCTACTGACGACTCCTCCGCTGGGAACGTTCGCGTTTCCAACAGTGCCCCAGTGTCGCCCACCAGCGCAAGTGCTTTCGCTGAAAACGATAAAAGTGCTGGAGAGAATAGTGCGTTGGTGGAGGAGGAAGAGGAAGGACGAAGCGCTAGAGCCGAAGAAGACACGAGCATTGCACTGAAGGAAGATGGCGAAGAAGATGGTGAAGCGTTGAAGAGTGAAGGGGTAGCAGAAGCGCCAACGGAAGAAAAAGTGGAAATAGTAGAGGAACCTACGGAAGGTCGAAAGGAAGAAGAAGGCCCTGGAAAAGAAGAAAAAGAAATAGAAGAACAAGAAGAAGCGCCTGGATCCGAGAGCGATGATGACGACGACGAAGGCGAAGAAGCGTCATTTGTGTCCTCGCCGTCGATGGAAGCTACGAAGGTTACATCATTGGACGATGATGATGCTACTCTGACTGCCGCTGCAGCCACCGCTGCGTACAACAACATCAACAACGCAGCTTCACCGGCAAAAGGAGAGGCATCAAACACCGATGCACCGGTAGGGGCTGCAGACCAACACACGTTTCCAAACCCTCTTGGTAATCCTGCAGCGCACTCCGGGCAGCCTGATAGTACCCGCGAAGCAGACAAAGACAGCAACACAGAGGCAGATCAGAGCAATGACCTACCATTGGACGAGGCAGAACCACCTGCCTTGGAAGCAACGATTGTGCGCGAAAAGTCAGGCACCGTGGACTTAGATGTGTCTCAAAATGGTGCAATGGGCCACCGCGAGCCGATCGTAGCAGTGAACCACGGAGGCCGTGGGCCTCCAGCGCCACCGACAACGCCACCGCCCAAAACGGGCGTGTGCTCAACGTGCAGCCTGCTATGGTTCACTTCTTGAATAGAAAAGGGAACTGCTCAAAAAAAAATTCCCGTTTTTAGTTTTGACATCAAAGTCATCGGGGTAGGATTTCTGAAATGCCCAATGCCCAAGATTGTCCCGACTTGAGATATATAGATATAAAATAAGGAATATGAACGCAACCGGCGGCCGGCGTGTTTGATATATGAAATATGGTTTAATCGAAATAACCTCTGAGAAGAATCACAGAAAACCACACAGAATCACCCTGCTATTTACTATCCCATAATTCATATTTAGTATTTAGTAGGCAGAATTACGAATACCAACTGCTTTATAAGATAAGATACAAGTCTCAAATCATTCAAATCGCCCGAGCCAGATGTGACGCGTGAACTAGTGAACGAGCAAAAAAAACGCGCATGCACCCCTTATCATTTCACAATGATCTGGCTCGTTTCATTGGCAGGTTTCAAAGCAATCAAGGGTCCAGTTACTTTCACTTCCGCTGGTGATGTCAGACTATCTGGTTGCGCCCAGGGCCACTGCTGCGATAACACTGATGACTGCCAGCTCAATGGCACAGAAAAGAACGAGTCCGGTATTCTACTAGGCTTAGTTATTGAAGAGGAGGAGGAGGAAGAATCAGAAGAGTTTGAAGAAGCATCGGATTCGGTGCCAGATGAATCACTTCTCGCTAAAGGAGGTGAAGAAGTTGGTGACGGTGTTGATGGAGGGGGTGCATCCGGTGGTGGCGGCGGAGCTGCTCTGCCTTTGTCGTTCGGTCCTTGATTAGTTTTATAGGTGCCTTGCTGTGTTCTGCGCTCCTCGTCTGGTCTTGAGGCATCACTAGAGGACACTGTTGGCAGAACAGGGCTCGCCACTGCCACCGAGATTGCATCGCCGGCTTTTGCGCCTGGGGGCACGATCACCGCCACCGTCGAGCTCCCGTTGTCGCTTGACGCTGGCACCACCATCACGTCGCCTGGTTTGGCTCCAGACGGCAACTGAAACCGCAACACCGCCGAAGCAGCAGCAGCTCCATTTCCTGGCACTGCTGCGGTAGCTGCTGCATCTATGGCTCCTCTCGCTCCAGCTACTGCCGCATCTACAACGATGGTTTCACCAGGGCTTGACTTTTGGGAATCGTCTGCTTGTTTCTCGGCAGTTGTTCTTTCGAATGTGCTTTTATCACCGTCGCGTCCTTTCTCTTTGCTGCTCGACGAGGGCGCAAGCGGCAGCTGCGAATAAGCGACCGAAGACGCGTCAATCGCAATCATAGCTCGCGCCGCCTCCACCGCTTCTCCTGCTGGCACACCGGCTGCTAGTGCCACTGCAGGGCTGCCTGACGTGGCAGCATCTGTGCTAGCAGCAGCATCTGTTGCAGTAGCAGTGGCAGCCTTTCCAGCAGCAGCAGCAGCAGCAGCAGCAGCACTAGCAGCAGTACTAGCGTTGGCATCCACGGAAAGAGCGGTCGAAGCAGCAGGTGCCGAGGCATTGGCTACAGCAGGAGGTGGTGGTGGTGTTGGAGGGGCCACAGGCGGCGCAGGAATCGCCCCACTGCTGCCGCGGATCCAGCGGTTGGGCAAGAGGGCAGCGGTGGCTGCGTGCTTCAAGGCTGCGTTCACGGAACTGCCCATGTCACGCTGCACCTGTCGCATGCACGCCATCGTTGCCAAACAAAGAAACACATACCATTGCCAGGTAAGAATGAATACAGCACGAATTAGCTCCTTAAAGAGTGTCAATCTTACCGCACAAGTTCATAAGCTACATCTATCCTATACTTTCATTGTTTCTCTCCCTAAGCTACCACCCTGCTTCTACTCAGTCGCATCATCCCTGCTACCCTTCGCCTCAGTAACTCTGACACGAACCTGTTCGTCCGCGACTGTGGCGCTCGCGAGGGCGGCGGCTTGGCGGTTGAGCTCCGCCACCGAGGCTGGAGTGTCCAAACTGGCAAGCAGGAAGGAGCCGGTGGCTGCGCACAGGGCCTGATCTTCAAAAGCGGCCAAGAGCAACTGCACGAGCGCCACGCGGGTTGCGTCGGCTTGCAGCAGCTGCACGAGCAACGCTTGCAGCGCCAGCAGGGTTTCCGGGTCTCGGCTGATGGTTTCTAATGTGGCAACGACGTTCCGAGCGTTGCGCTCCAGCACCTGATTGCCACATAGAAAAGTGTGAAATACAACCAATTCAAAGGAACTTCAACAAGGATGAAAAACACGATGTGACAGCACACAAATAGGCGTTTTTGCTTTCATTTAATCAGACAGCACTTCAGTCGCAGTATACCTCTTTGCCCAGCGTCGCTGATTCTTCGGCGACGGTGGAATAAATAGACCGCCGAGTAAAGTACGCTACCGTGAGGACACTGCCTAGCACTGCGAGAGCTAACGGGGACCCCAGCGGGACTCCACGTACCGTTAAACCGGAAGTGTACCTCAGGGCGTTTCGAACCTTCATTTGAAAAAGAAGGCTAGTGTAAAGCATCGCTGAAATGAAAGAAGTTTGTAGCTCTATTGAAACTAAGACTCCCGGAAAGGGCAGCGAAAAACAAGTAAACTTATACTAAATACAAAATGCCAAAAGGAATATCGACCGGTGCGCTACTGTCTTTGTTTACCATTTCTTCAATGCCAACAACTCGATTGTGTAATTTTTCCATCATGCCATGCCGTTGTGTCGCCATGCTTTCGTCAGCGACGATTCGAATTTTGTCAGAATTTTGCACCACTTGTGATTCTACTCGCTTCAAATTCGCTTCAATTCGCACGAGAGCGTTCTGGACAGCACTCGTTTTCGATCGAATTGGCACCGGCTTGCCTTTGCCGGCTGACGACCACCAGCGACGTGGTGGGCACAAATACAGCCCTCTTCGAGACTCGACCCGCGAGGTCCTAACTATAGCAGAAGCCTGAGTGCTGATTTGACATTTAGGCATGAAGCCACCGAAATTAACAAAGCTTTTCGTGTCCAACATATGAGCGCGCATCCTTGGCGAGCTGTTGTGGAACAACCCTTCGGTTTTACACTGCCACGCTTCTCTCTAGTATAGGAGTCTTTCTTCTTCGGTCTCTTTTCCGGTCTGTCTTTTTTTACTGCAATGACAATAAGTGACATTTTTGACCTAAATACGCATTTGAATACTCTAATACGGCATGCCGATTGCGATCACTTTTCTTCGAGGGGAGAAGAAGGCCCCGAGCTCATGCTCAGATGGCGAATGCACCACTATTCACGGAACAGGGCCTTCTTCTCCCCTCGTAGAAAAGTGCCAAATCATACATCGGTTCTATATTATTCTTTGAAAATCTGAAAAAGAAAAATACCGCGCACAGCACATTGAGGTAAATTGAGATCAAACATAGTTAGAGGTAGCGAGAATTTTTTTAAGAATGGTGCGCACTGATACATGAAAAGCCCAGAGAACCGAGACATCCACTAGCGTCTGGTTGAGGGTCCTTTCGGTAATGGGCTTCGCCTTTCCAACTACCTGGCCCAGTTGGATAGAGGCAGCAACAGCACCCGCCACGGAACTTCCACAACTGGGAATTCCCTATTTCCTTCTTGAGTTCTCTATCTTTCTTGAGCACTGCAGCTTGAAGCTTTGTTAACTTTGTCGGCTCAGTGTTGCTTTCGTTCACACTCGTGAGCCTAGATAAAGACTGTGAACGGATACCTAGGTTGAAACTCTTCAAGTGCTTCCTGCCAATCTCTTGAGAGATGTCGATCTTTGGTTTAGGCTTGCCGTCTTCTTCGTTGAAACTCATACTTGACAGTCTAGAAAACGATTTAGTGCGGAATCTACTCAAGCGTTCCACGGCCTGTTGATCCTAAAAATAGCGAAAATTTTAAAAAGAGCGATATAATGAACTTAGACTAAAAATGAAGTCGCAAGTGACGCAGACAACAGGTACAGAACTGGCCTTAAATCACTGCGCTCAAATTGATATACCTGTTTGGTGCCGAATGCACAGCCAGCGTTGCAACAGCAGGGAGGAGGCATCATCCACACTTGAAAGATGTGATCGCTCTCGTCGGACTTTGGTGGGTACACGTTGATGAAGCACGTGTTGGCTTGGCCGTAGCAGCCTAATCCACAAATTTTCCCGACGTCCTACAGGAGAAATGACAGCTTTTAAGGCAATTTAAAAACAATGGTGAGGCGTGCTTTTGATTATCTTCATTGATGTAGGCTGATGCCACTTTGCCACGGTAAAAAACGTCAACGACTTAAGCTACTGTGACGTACCAAGACACAGCATATCGGGCTCATCTCGCCACAGAAATAGCCAGCTGAATCAACATTGATGTTTTTATTCAGAACTGAGTTTTTGTCGAAGGTCCACGAGGAGCACCTTAAGCATGGCATTTTATCGAGTCCAGGCTACGAAAATTATAAACGTTGTGCCGTACTTAAGCGTGTGCAACCAACCAGCGACAACAGAATTCAGGGAGCGAGTACTACGAAAAATAGGTCAGTAAGGGATCTAAGATAATATACTTATCAGTAACTCCGAAGAGGGTTGAGTCACTTCAATAATTCTATCCTTGGCTGGCAATCAGTCAATCTAAAGCTGGGCGTATGCAAGGATGTAAAGGCCGAAAGGACAGCAAAAAGTTGTTACCGAATTCGCGAACGTAAAGCAGTTCACCCGAACCCGGTCCTAATGTAATATGTGCGATGCACGGTTCAGGGACAACTTGCTTCGGTAACTGCACAGCAAGTTCTTGTTCTTAGCGCCTTAACACCCGTCATTGAGGTGCCCGTGGATGGCGCCCCCTCGCAGTAACCGTGGTAAGTGCCCCTTCCTGTGCCCATGGTCCGCTTTCCTATCGAATACATATGTACAACAAATCTTTGCTGCAGTGCAGTGTACGTACATAAAAAAGGGCGGACACGAACCACGAACCCCGAACGAAATTCCATTTAATAAATAGGATGCTTGGCTTTGCTTTACAAAGAGGGGTTGGTTTGGTTTGTAGCTTTGTAGTAACTACTTACCACTGCGCGATGACTAAACCGATAAAGGATTCTAAACTCATGATTAAATGGATCCCGAGCCCGGCTTCTAGTCTAGCCTAGGTAGGGGGAGGCTGTTGGCGGTGACTAGACGGAACCCCAGTCTGATATCTGCCCATTCCAGCCCTTCCTCGGGGAGCTCAGAACAAAACCGTTACCACCGCATGTGGGGCAGCGCGGGCATACGTGCTTAGTCTAGTCTCGTGAATAAATTCCAGGTGCAGCGAAAGGGAAGGCTTTAAATTTCGGACTCGGACTAAAACAAACACCAATGGCGCATAGGAGCCGGCAGAAGACAGAAGTATACGTGCGTGCGTTGCGCGCACGTCAGTCTAGTCAAGTCTAGTTGATACCCTCCCCAAAACATAGAAAAGCAAGTGCATGGTAGTCACAGAGGCACATAAAAATTGCGCTTGAGCTGCATATGCCTTAGCAAATTCGCTCCAGAAGGCCAATCGAGGCTCCAACTGACGTCTTTTCGCCGAACAAGTACTCGTTCTTGTGTCACGTCCTTGGTCCACGATGAATTTCTCTGAGCAGTTTTTTTGGCCAAACAGGACATCGTTTCAATGTTTTTCTCGGGTGTCGGGCGCCAGCCGATTTCAGCAAGTCAAAATCGTGTGTAGAGAGCAGGTAGCATAAAACTTCAAGCTTACTCTCTAAAATTGGACTAATGCTTTCGTGGGTACACGAGCCGAGGATAGCGGGCGGTCAAAAGGTGACTTTTGGCCGATCTCAAGAACGGCATCTGAAGCACTTCGGCCTCGTGGGCGAAGGCAGAAAAGCGATCACCATTTCGGAATGGGGGACCCTGGTGCAGGACCGCGCTGGCTTGCTGAAGCCTGGCTGAAGCCTGTCACGAAAGCGCCTTTCAACTTTTAACATCGGGAAACCGCAGCTGCGGTCACCTCGGAGCGACACCAGAGCTACACCAGAGGAGAAGCGGGGGTTTCTGGCGTGTCTTGCCCAGGAGACTAAACAATGGCGTGCTCTCTTCAATGGAGCGGGCCTTCGGACCATCGTAAAATTTTTTTTTTTTAAGT
>Ga0307930_1000332_pt1 | contig 36936 bp, 36 predicted proteins | sample OrgLakmetageno46_FD_203161 | JGI IMG/M metagenome (GOLD analysis project Ga0307930, IMG submission 203161) | Saline water microbial communities from Organic Lake, Antarctica - #46 | ecosystem: Environmental > Aquatic > Non-marine Saline and Alkaline > Saline | place: Antarctica: Organic Lake...
GATAGGATGTCTTATGAGTAAGGCTCAAGTTAAGGGAAATGAACATTTTCTGGTTAGAGTAGATGAAGAGGGTAATAAAGTTGAATTGATTTATGACCCTCCACTTTTAGCTGAATTTGGTAATTTAAGAGTCGAGCTTAGAAAAGAGTTAAAGCATCATAGAGCACATGTTCACATTATAAAAAAATGTGGAAAAATAGAATATGATGTGAGCTTAGCTCTTGATAATTTAGATATTCTTGCAGGAGAAAGTAATATTTCTCACTTTAATAAGGGCGAGTATAAAGCTGTAATGGTATTTATAATTGAAAACTTAGAGATGTTTGCAGAAATTTACAATGGGCTTAGAGGTGACTTATGACAATTAAGAAAGAAGATTTGTTAAAAAAAGTAATGGCCGACTTCGATAAAAATGATGGAGGAACAAAAGTTGATCCTGATCACAATATTGAAGATGCTGATTCTTTACAACAGAATCTCCAAAAGTCGTTTGATAATATTTTTCCAGAGTTATTGAAAAAATCTAAACATAGAAAGCATGTCATCTTTGATGATGATGTTTATGAAAAGATTCAACTTTTAACTTCTAGTACTAAAATATCATTCAGCCCCCTTATTAACTCTTTGATGAGAAAATTCTTGAATAAAATGGTGAAAGATCAAAAATCGATAGATGACCCAGTACAAGAATTGCTTCAAATAAGAGAGCGAGAAAGGGAGCTTGTTAAAAGTATTAAGGTACTTAATCTTGAAGATGAACTCAACGACGCCCTCTAAATCTTGTGCTTCAATGTGCTTTCGAGTACACCTAACTGTTGATAATCATGGGATTACTATGTAATCCTCCATAAAATAATAAAGCCAGGTATTCGTACTTGGCTTTTTTTTTTCAATTCGTCTTATAAGATTTCACCTGTTCAGGTGAAATAACTTCCTCAAGCTTAACCATTTTCTGTGTCGTGATATTATATTATTAAGAGTTATTATTTATTACGGAGTCAAAATGCTAAATTTCTTTCGCATCAATTTACTAGTTTTACTTATTGCGGGTTTTTCCGTTCCGGCATTTACTCAAGTATTTGATCATGCTGAATGTAAATTAGATCAGTCTGCTCAGCTAATTATTGGTTGTACTAAATATTGTGGAAAGAAAAATACAAATGCTTTAAAGAAGGTAGCTCGAGATTTAGGATATCAAATAAAAGTTGTAAATATTTATACTGAAAATAGTACTCCCGATATTACTGGATTAGATGCAATTCTAATTCCTGGGGGAGTTGATATTGATCCAAAGTATTATGTTGATCAAGTTGAGACAGAACTTCGAGATAGAATTAGAAGTCTAGATCATCTTGTCGTTTATACTGATGATGGAATCAAAAGAGACTTTTTTGAATACAACCTTCTTCAAGAATATTTTAAAAATGATAAGTTAAAAGAAACCCCAGTTCTTGGAATTTGTCGCGGAATGCAAATGCTTGGAGTCTCTCAGGGAATTCCTCTGTACGTTGATATTAAAGCAGAAGTTGGAATTAATAATCGTTATACAAAAGATACAATTTATACAAACTCTAAGCAAAGCGAAATTTACAAAATGATGAAAATGTCTAATTTTAAAGCTGTAGAGAGACACCACCAAGGTCCAAGAGTTGATTACTTTAAAAAGTTTAAATCACAAAGATGGCCAAATATTAATATGACAGCTCTATCGAATAAAGGCAAAGTTGCAGAAGTTTTAGAGTGGACCAATAGACCTGTTTTGGGGGTTCAATTTCACCCTGAGTCTACATACGGAGTTGTTAGAGATAGAATTTTTTCTTGGTTTTTAAAGCAAGCCTGTCACGGTAAAAAATAACAATATAGTATTTCGTATTAATTAATTCTTTTACTTCTGAAATAGCAATACAGGGAACAAGCACTTCCAATAAGCATTGCTGTTCCTGTGAACATGAAGACATAGTTATATCCAACTGCCCCTTCATTATTATCTATTAAGTATCCAGTTAATGTTCCAAAAAACATATCAGGCAGAAATCCTACAAGGGAAACTATTCCTACAGTCGTTCCAACTAAGTGACTTGGGATATTCAAATCTCCAAAGACGGCAAAGTAAATCGCTCTTAGTGCGTAAGCTAATGATGAAGAGATTAATACGATAAATAAAATAAGCGAGGTGAGTGACTGAATGCCAGTAGTCATAGCAAACTGAAGCAGGGATGCTACTATCAATAGAACAAAGAGATTTAAGAACCTTCCACCTTTAATTTTTCTACCAACGTAGTCTGCTGCAAAGCCCGCAATAAATGCTGAGATCGGTCTGAGCCAAAATATCAAAGAGGTAAAATGACTAGACTCTTTTAAGTCAAAATTTAAAACATCTACTAAATAGATAGAATAATTATCAACTGATTTATAGCCACAATAAGAACTCAAAATAATTATTCCTAACAACCAAACATCAAGTCTTTTCAACACTTCAATAGATTCTTTAAGACTCCATTTAGAAGAACTTGAAGCGGTAAAACTCAAACCTTTGAGACCGTATATTAATAAAACTGCCACAGCTAAATTAAAGCAAGCTACAAGTCCATAAGTTAGTGAAAGCGATGCAGAGTTTGATTCATCTACAAAGAAAGCAATAGCAAATATTATGACTGAACTCATGATAGCAGCTGATAGGCCTCTACCTGCATCAAGTAACCCCATAGCACTTGCTCTATTATTTTCGCCACCGATTTGATGAGTGAGTTTTATAAGTGCGCCCCACATTAATAGGGTGGTAGAGATACCAAACATGAAATAGATAAAGATTAAATTCGCTGCAGAATGAAAGTATATGAGTGCGAAACCTCCAATAGATGTTAAAGCTAATGAGGATGCCATAAGAATGCGCGGATGATATTTATCAGCAAGAGGTCCACCAATTATATAAGAGATCATAGCGCTCAGGCCATAGGCGCTAAAAGCTAGTCCAATATCTGTATTAGTTAAGTTCCAAGTTTCAATCATCAAAGGTCTATAAAGCCTTGGGATTAAAAATGGCAACATGAAAATTGCTTCACCAGCGATGATGGCCAACAGTAGGGATAAATTTCGTTTATTCATACAAATATAGTATTAGAATTTAATAGATAAGCAAATATCTCAAAGTTCGACTGAGAGCTCCTCTAAAAAGTACTTTACGATCTTTTAACTTTCGTTGCACCAGCTTGATCTGTAGCCAATATTATGATCTCATCTAAATTAACATGCCTTGGAGTCTGAAGTGCATTTACTATTTGCCAAGCTATGTCTTGAGGTTGAAGTGGAGACATGCCTTCGTATACTTTTGCTGCTTTTTGTTCATCACCTTTAAATCGAACATTTGAAAATTCTGTTTGAACTAATCCTGGGGATACATTTATTACTCTTATGTTTTGACCATAAGTTTCTTCACGCAATGCTTTTCCTAGGGATAAGAGTGCGTGTTTACTGGCGCAGTAGACAGCCCCTCCTGAGTAGGCTTCATGAGATGCTATAGAACAAATATTTATGAGATCACCAGAAGATCTATTCATCATTTCTTTAATGGAATACTTTGCAACTTTAAAAGCTGCGTGAATATTTGTTTGTAAAACGAGCTCCATATCCTCATCACTGATATCAACAAAGCTATCTTTTCCTAGGGCCAACCCAGCATTATTAATAACGATATCACTTGAGAAAAAACCGTCTTCATTCATCCGTTTGATTGTTGTTTCCTTATTGAGGTCACCAATAATAATTTTGCATGAATATAGCTTTTGAAGTTCAAGAAGTTTACTTTCACGTCTTGCGACTAGACTTAGTTTTACTCCTAACTGGCCTAAGTAGTGAGCACAGGCCAGCCCAATTCCAGAAGTCGCACCTGTGATAAGCGCCGTCTTATTTTCTAATTTTTCAGTATTGTATTTCATCACTTTATTTTAGCTGAAAAGAAAAATAGTGAAAAGGAATTAGCTATTGATGATCTTATCAAGAGATCTAAGTCTTACTAACTTAACAGTATATTCCCAATTAGGAATAATGTGTAAATATGTCTGATTAGGAATATTGTGTATATATGCCTGATTAGGAATAAATTGACTATATTCCTGATTGGGCATAATATAGAGTTATTCCCAATCAGGCATAAAGGAGTACTAGGTGGATTCATTGGAAATTAAAGCTCAAAATAAAGATCAACTTCTTAAGGCCATTCAAAGGTTTAGAAAGAATGAGAAGGAAACACAAAAAAGCTTAAGTGAGAAAACTGGAATACCTCAATCAAGCATCTCCAAGCTTGAGCACGGAACCCGAGAGCCAAATCTCACAATAATTTTCAAAGTACTTTCAGCTTTAGGTCTTGAAGTAGTCGTAAGAAAAAAGAAAAAAATTAATCAGAAATCTAAAACACAAGGAATAGTGATATAGAATGGCAAAGACTCATAAACTCCATTTGTATTTAAACACTCGCTATGTAGGAGAACTTATTCAGTCAACAGCTGGTGCTATGAGTTTCAAATACTCTAAGCAGTGGATTGAGAGCTTTCCAGATTATGGGATATCACTAAGTTTACCTGTACAAGAAACTGAATATAAAGGTGATGAGGTTTTCTCTTACTTCGATAATCTTCTTCCAGATAATAGTGAGGTTCGTAAGATTGTGGCCGAAAAGACACAAGCAAAAAGTTCTAGGACATTCGACCTTTTAGCTTCTGTGGGACGCGACTGTGTTGGAGGATTAAGATTCTTAAGTGAAAAAATAGAGATTAGTGAACTTGAAAATATAGAGGGAGAAGAAGTCTCTGACATAAAAATCGCTGAGCTTTTAGGAAAGTTAAAAAGTTTTCCACTTGGAATGGAGAATAAAGAATTCAGACTCAGTATTGCAGGAGCTCAAGAAAAGACAGCTTTATTGAAATATAAAAATAAGTGGCATATTCCTCTAGGGACAACACCGACAACTCATATTTTTAAACCACCAATGGGACAACTCCAAAACGGAATTGATTTAAAAACAAGTGTGGAAAACGAATGGCTTTGTCTAAAACTTTGCGAGTTCTTTGGACTAGATGTAGCTATAGCTGAAATTGAAACATTTGAAAATAAGAAATGCTTGAGTGTTGAGCGCTTTGATAGGATTTGGATTGAAGATAAAAAGCTTGCGCGAATTGCACAGGAAGATCTTTGTCAGGTTTTAAAATACCCTTCAGGTAAAAAATATGAAAGTGATGGTGGACCTGGAATAAAAGAGATTATGGATTATTTAGATGCATCACTAAATAGAGAAAAAGATAAGTCTGATTTTTTTAAAGCACAAATAATCTTCTGGCTTATGGGAGCAACTGATGGACACGCAAAGAACTATAGTGTCTTTTTAAGACCAGAAGGCTTTTTTCTCACGCCTTTTTACGATATTATGAGTATGTATCCAGCACTAGAGACTAAAAAGGTTAATCTTAGAGAGATGAAGCTCTCCTTTAAGGTTGGGAAGTCAAGATACGATAGACTTGATAAGATCAAGTTAAGACATTTTTACGAGACAGCAAGTAATTGTAACTTCTCCATTAATGAAGTCGATAGAATTCTAAAAGATCTAGTAAGTAAAAAAGAAGAAGATTTTAAAGCTTTAATAGTTCTTCCCGATGATTTTCCAGAGGATGTGTATAATAGTATTGTTAAAAGTACGTTTAAAAATATTGAAAAATTGAAACTAAACTCTATTTAAAATGACTTTTATAGTCGTTCCGACCCCTTCAGTTGAATCAATACTTATTTTACCCCCAAAGCTTTTTATAATATTATGCACGATACTTAATCCAAGACCAGTGCCTTTGTTAACATCTTTAGTAGTAAAAAATGGGTCCATAACTTTGTCTAATATTTCTTGCGGTATTCCCGCGCCATTATCTTTTACTATTAATCCAATTTGATTAGAGATGCTTTGATCAAAAGATATCTCTATTGTCTTTTTTTCTCTACTCTCAAGAGCATCTCTTGAATTAGAAAGAAGATTAAAAAGAATTTGTTGAATTTGAGTATAGTTACCCATGACTTCAATTGAAGGAATCACTTCTGGATAGATGAGCTGAATATTGTCTCCACTGTATTCTTTTTCTATGAGCTTGAAGGTCTCATCCATTAAACTTTTTAAATTTGTATTTTCTTGGTTGTCATTACTTTTACGATAAAAGGTTTGAAGAGATTGTACGATTTTAACAATTCTATCATGAGCAATTCCAACATTTTTGAGTGAGTTCCATATTTCAGAGTCATTTATTGTCTCTTTACTTAAAAGGCTAGATAGAATTGCAGTGTTTCCAGCGGCTATAGCAAGTGGGTTATTAATCTCGTGGCTTACTCCTGCTACGATCTCTCCGAGGCTTGCAAGTCTATTTTGATGATACATGCCTTCTGTTAATTTATTTTGAATTCGAGCATATTCTCGATTGGTTTTTTCGTTCAGAATCGCTATGGAGAGTGTGTAGAGTGATAAAAGAAAAAAGTGGATAAAGTGAAGAATATATCGATTCGATTCATTTTGAAAATTATTAAACTTTATACCATTGAATTCTAAAACCAAAAAAGTCGTTGCGATTGTTAATCCAGCAACAAGCCATATGAACATGTTTTTACGACCAATTAAACTCAAAGTTGAGTATATAACTGCAGGTATCCAAAAAAGCGATGGCGCCTTCAAACCGCCGGATATAAAGAATGTAACTGTAATTATTGACAATAAAAATAAGTTCTGAAAATGAACGAGGCTGTTAAAATTGAGGAACCCTTTTCTGGCACAAATTTGAATGATTAGAAATAGAGTTAAAAAAAAGAGGCACAGATAAGTATGAAGAAGAAGGTGACTGACAAAATAAAAGTAAAGTGTAAAAGCGAATAATATAATGGACAAAAAGAAGTAATTCTTTAAAACAAATTGCTTCTTTAAAATTTTTGTAAATTGATCAATATCTAGTGAATCTTTCTGTTTCATTATTTTTCCAAATTTATACAGAGCTTAAAGTGATTATTTGCTAAAACTTTAGCGTATTAACTCTATTGAGTACATAGATGAACTAGAGAGCTAAAAGGTGAGTAATAATAGATACTTCTGTAATCAATCTGAACGTTAGGGGTATTTTCGCTGTGTCATACTTTTCATGTTATTAAGCTCTCTTAAGAAGCCTTCAGTGAATTTCGGTCCATCATAGGTTTTAGACAGGCAACTGAAGCCAGGATGAATAAAGCACCTATCATTGCTCTAACTGATAGAGATTCATCAAATGCATAGTAACCCAAGACTGAGGCAAAAATGGATTCCATTAAAAATACTAAGCTTACGACATGAGGTGGAATATCTTTTTGAGCAATCATCTGAATACTAAAAGCAATCAATGATGAGAAGACACTTAGAATTATAAATCCATTAAATACTAATGAATTGAAGTTTTCGTGAGTAGGTATTACAAAAGTAAGATCAGGCAGTCCTTCGGCGAAAATTCCATAAGAGATACCAATAATACCCATGATAAAGCATTGAACAAAATTTATAAGAATGGGAGGCTCATCTTTTGCAAAAATATCTACTGCAATAATATGTAGGGAGAAGAAAAGTGCACTTGCAAGTGTGTAGACATCACCAATATTAAAACCACTCCATTTTAATTCACAAAGAAGTGCCATTCCAAATAAAGCAACTCCAACTAGACTCCAGTATCCTTTTGTAAATTTCTTTTTTAAATACAGTCCCAATATAACTGGGGTGAAGAGTGCATAAAATGTTGTAATGAATCCGCTCTTAGCGAGTGTGGTATATTTTATTCCATAAGTTTGAAGAATTAATCCTATAAAGAGCAGAACTGAAAGAATGAAAGCTGTTTTCCAATTTACTTTTTTAAAATTAATAAAAACAATTGGAGAAATAATAAGACCGGCAAAAATAAATCTTAGAGAATGTGACCAGACAGGGGAGTAGACATCCATTGTCCAGCGAGTCCCCATAAAACCAGCTCCCCAAATTGCTGTTGCAATAATTAGCAGCAGTATCTTCATTAAGAAGTTTTCTTTCTATAGCGCATATTAAGTAACTCAACAGTAAGTGAAAAAGCCATAGCAAAGTAGATATAACCTTTGCTTATATGTTGGCCCATTCCTTCTGCCACTAGCATTACTCCGATGAGAAGAAGAAAGGATAGAGCTAATATTTTAACAGTTGGATTATTTTCTACAAAATCACCAATTGATTTGGCAGAGATAAGCATGACAATCATCGAGATTACCATGGCAACAACCATTATCCATATTTGATTTACCATTCCAACCGCTGTTATTACTGAATCAAGAGAGAAGACAATATCTAGTAGAATAATTTGGACAAGAATATTTTTTACTGACTTTGCAGTTGTATTAATATTAACAGAGTCCTTCTCAGCTTCTACTTTGTGATGAATTTCAAATGTAGATTTTCCAATGAGAAACATACCACCTAGAAGAAGTATGATGTCTCGACCAGAAATAGCATGCTCTAAAACTGAAAATAGAGGAGAAGTTAATTGCATGACCCATGTAATCGAGAAAAGCAGTATCAGTCGCATAAACAAAGCGAGAAAAATACCAAGCTTTCTTGTGCTCTCCCTTTTATCATCCGGGACTCGAGCTACAAGAATTGAGATGAAGACGATATTATCAATACCAAGGACAATTTCCATAGCCGTAAGAGTCAGAATTGAGAGAACTATTTCAAACATTTAGATACCTGTTAAGCGATTCTTTTTATCCTAATAAAGTGGATCAAATTGAAAAACACTATCCCAGAAACAGTCGCACCTGTAAACCAGTATGGAACAAGCGACAGGTAGGTATTTTGTGAGAGAAGCAAAAATGCTGATACAGTGATCGAACTTATGGTCATGTAGTATAAAAATGATGATCCTTTAATACGTTTAATTTCAGCCTTTGTAAGAATCGAGTTTGCCACAAGAGCTCCACTACCAATAAAGATTGATCCACAAATAACCATACATACTTTGTGACCAAAGGTTTTATGAAAAAAGTGAAAGAGATCGTAGGAATTCGTCAGACTCATTTCAAACTGAGGACAAAATAGCATCGTCATGACACCGATAACGGCTTGGATAAATATCAGCTTAAAGAAAACAACCTTATGATCAGGCTGAATATCTTTCTTTACAAGTGAAAATATACTCTCTTTCAGCTTTGCTGGAACTTGAATGTCTTTATTGTCTTTAAATGAACTCATAAAGATTGTCCTTTATATTTAACTTTAAGCTTCTTAATACCACGAGAAATTATTTTTCTAATATTGGATTCACTAGTCTCTAATATTTTAGAAATCTCACCAAAACCTTTTTCTTCATAATATCTCAGTTCAATCGCCTTTTTTTCGTTAATTGATAGAAGGGACTCATCCTCCAAATCTAGAAGATCAACTTCTTCATTCTGAATCTGTTCGATATCAAAAGTTAGATTTACGAAAACATCTCGTTTCTTCTTTATGTAATCAAGTAGCTCACTCTTTGTAATAGTATAAAACCAACTAATTAGTGGGTATTTGGGATCATACAGATTTCTTGAACGATGAAACTTGGTTAAGGAGTTTTGAAAAATATCAGCAACAACTTCTTTGTCTTTAACGCGCTTTGAAATATAGCTGTATACACGTCTCTCATAGCGACCGTAGATCACTTCAAATGCTTGCATATTATCGTCTTGGTATAGCTCCATAAGTTTCTCATCGTTTAAATTAAAATAAGGATTCGACACTCTCTACCTTCTCTTACGATCAACCTTCAATGATTGTGACAAATTAGCTAAATAAAACTATAAGTATCTATAATGACATAGTTATTAATATTATTAAAGCTCATCTGTCACAAAAGAGCTAAATTTATCGTTATAAAAACTATAGAAGTCTATGATGATTGCAGACAAATTGAAGGCCCAGTTTATGAAGTTAATTTTATTCATTATTTGCCAATACTCGCTTGTTCAAGCAGTGAGTTTTAATGAGGCAATTAAGCTGATTGAAAGCCATGATCAGGTTGAATCGATGAAGTTTAGAGCAAAAATGATTAAAGCCCAAGGAGAGAGTAATTCATCATGGGGTGACCCTAACGTTAAGTTAACTGCTTCTAATTTTCCTGTAGATAATCTTTCAGATAATCAAACGCCAATGACAGGTATAGAGTTCGGAATAAGTCAGACAATTCCTCTTACTACAAAATATGGAAATATTGAAAATTCATTCAATAGACTATCAGATGTTGAAAAATTTAAATCTTTATCTGTTGAGAGACAGCTTAAAAGTGAACTTTGGAAAATAGCCATTACAAAAAATAAAATACTAAAAGAAATAATTATTTTAAAAGAAAATGCATCATGGCTAAATAATAATATTAAAACTTCAAAAAGATTGTATTCAAATGGTAAAAGCTCTCAGCAAGCCCTTCTAGATCTAGAAATTAGAAAATCAGAAGTTGATGCCGATATAAGTAATAAGCAGTTTGATCTCAAAGAAGTAGAGTCAAACCTCATCTATCTTATTGGTAAAGAAGATCAACTTGATCTCAAAAAGGTTCCTTGGCGGATATTAAAAAAGAATACAAGTGAGAGTGTTGATCCTAGCCAATCGGCTTTGGAGTCTAAACTCAAGTCTAGTGAATATCTTGTTCGCGCTAGTAAATTAAACTATGTTCCAGATGTTACAGTGGGAGCTTCGTATAGAAAGCGATCAGACATTGATGGAAATGGTGATTTTGTAAGTGCTTCTCTTTCTTTCCCTCTACCTTTTTCCGATAAAAGATATGCTTCTAATACAACTGCTGTTAATGAGAAGTACTCTGCTCATAAACAATTAAATAACTATAAAATCAAAAAATCTTCTAACCTTCGTAAAATTGAACTTTCAATCAAAAAGATCAGCTCTGAGCTTGGGATTCTAAATTCTAAAACTATTCGTTATGCAGAAAACTCAAGAAAAGTCACATCTAAATCCTATTCTTTAGGACAAGGAACTTACGTTGGTTTGCTTCAATCTGAACTCAAGCTTCAAAGTCTATTGCTCAAACGTGAGACGATGAAAGAGAGGATCTCGCTTCTGAGACTTGAGAGAAAACTTATTCGTGGAGAAAAATTAAATGAGTAAAATCTTAGCTTTAATATTATTAATGATAGCGTTTATAGGGTGTTCGAATCCAAAGAAATCCAGTGATCATGAAGATCATAACACCAACGAAGTTTATTACACTTGTTCAATGCATCCTCAAATCAAAGAGGATAAACCTGGTAAGTGTCCTATATGTCATATGAATCTTACAAAAATTGAAATCGATAACACAATTGATACTAATTCTGTGAAGACAGAAGCGAAGGTAACGAGTGATATTTGGATGTGTAAGGACTTTCCCGATGTTATAAGTGATAAGGCAGATGAGTGTCCAATTGATGGCTCTCAGATGATAAAAAAAGTAGATAAACCTTTTGAAGAAATAGCAAAAGTGCGACTCAGAAAAGCTCAACTCAGCCATTTTCGTCCAGCATTCTTTAAAGTAACACCTATGAAGATGGTTAAAAAAATTCGTCTTTTAGGATCGGTTATGCAATCGGAAGAGAAGGAAAGTAGCATACCCGCAAGAATTGATGGAAGAGTTGAAAAGGTATATGTAAGCTCTACCGGAAGCTTTATTCAAGAAGATGACCTTGTCTTAGAACTCTATAGTCCTAAACTTATTACAGCAGGTGAAGAGTATATTATTGCTAGAACTAGCTACGATAAAACTAAATCAAAAGACTTTAAAGATATGTTCGCTCAAAGTGAACAGCGACTAGAGCAGTGGGGAATTAAGCCAAAACAATATGAGAAATGGTACCAAGATAAAAAAGTCCCAAAAAGTATTAAGATATATTCACCTTCTACTGGAATTGTTCGCGATCGAAAAGCAGTTGCTGGAAAATACTTCAAGGAGGGAGAAAACTTTTTTGAGCTTTCGGACCTTAGTGAAGTTTGGGTTGAGCTTGATGTTTATGAAAGTGACTCTGCTCTAATCAAGAACGGACAAAATATAGAATTATCATTCAGTGCACTTCCAGGTGAAGTCATTACAGGTAAAATAGATTTTGTGAGTCCTGTGTTAAATCCAAAGACTAGAACATTAAAAATTAGAACTACAATAAGAAATACTAAAGGCATGCTTAAACCAGCAATGGTTGGAAGTGGTACTTTGACTGTCGAGATCCCTGGTAAGCCTCTTGTGGTACCTAGAAGTGCCATTATCGATACAGGCAAAAGAAAAGTTGTATGGATCAAATTATCTAATAAAGACTTTAGAGCAAAGGTAATTAGGACAGGTTATGAATCTGAAGGATACGTTGCAGTTAAAGAAGGGCTTATGGAAGGTGAAGAAGTTGTTATAGAGGGAAATTTTCTGCTCGATGCTCAGGCTCAACTCTTTGGTGGCTATGAGAAAATGACAATGCCAAAAACACAAAGTAACTAGGACCTTTTGATGATAGAAAAATTAATAGAATTATCCATTAAAAATAGAGTCATGGTTGTCTTGATCTTTATTGGTATTGCACTGCTATCAGTTTTTAGTTTAAAAACTGCCCGTATTGATGCGATTCCAGACATCGGTGAGAATCAGCAGATTGTTTTTACCAAATGGGCCGGAAGATCTCCAAAAGATATTGAAGAACAAGTAACATATCCACTTAGTGTTATCCTGCAGGGGATTCCAGGTGTAAAAAACATACGAGGAAGTTCGGCTTTTGGTTTTTCAACAATATATATAATTTTCGAAGATGACATTGATTTTTATTGGTCAAGAAGTAGAGTTCTAGAAAAACTCTCGGTTGCAAAAAGTGAACTCCCAACCGGAGTAACACCAGCAATGGGGCCAGATGCTACAGGCCTTGGCCAAATATTTTGGTATACAATTGAAAATACAAAAGATTCAATTTCTCCTAAGTCATTGGGGGAACTCAGATCAATACAAGATTTTTATGTAAAGTATCTACTTCAAGGTGTCAGTGGAGTTAGTGAAGTCGCAAGTATAGGTGGCTTTGTAAAAGAATACCAAATCGATGTTGATCCGACTCGACTTTTTGCTTACGATATTCATTTTAGTAAAGTTGTGGAAGCCATTGAGAATAGTAATGTCGATGTTGGTGCAGAGGTTATTGAAGACGGAGATCGAGAGTACGTTGTCAGAGGAAAAGGATTTTTTAAATCACTATCTGATATTGAAAATGTCGTTGTTGCAGTTAAAGAGAATACGCCTATTCGTGTCAAAGATATTGCATCTGTTGGAACTGGCCCTGCATTTAGAAGAGGGGCACTTGATAAAAATGGTATTGAGTCTGTAGGTGGTGTTGTTACGATGCGCTATGGAGAAAATCCCAAAGTCATTATAGACAATGTAAAAGAAAAGCTAGGCTCTATAAAAGCCGGTCTTCCTAACGATGTGGTACTTGTTCCTTTTTATGATCGAACAGAGGTTATTGAGAGAACTATTGGAACTGTTTATAGTGCTCTCGCTCAAGAAATTATTATAACAATTATTGTGATTTTACTTTTTCTTCTACATTTCAAGACTTCTATCCTGGTATCCTTAACCCTTCCTTTTGGAGTGGGAATAAGTTTTATTTTGATGAAATGGATTGGTATAGACTCAAATGTTATGAGCTTGTCCGGTCTTGTCATTGCTATTGGATCGATGGTCGATATGGGGATTATAATGACTGAGAATATTTATTCCAGTCTTTCAGAAAATCCAAATATAGATAAAAAAGAAAGAATAAAAATAATTACTAGATCTGCTCGAGAAGTAGGTCCTGCAATCTTTACAGCAGTTGCGACTACCATTGTAACTTTCTTGCCAGTTTTTGGTTTAGAGGGGAGTGAGGGGAAACTTTTTGGTCCGCTGGCTTGGGCGAAAACTCTTGCTATGGGGGGATCTGTTGTAGTTGCGATTGTTCTAGTTCCAGCACTGAGTGTCTTTTTCTTAAAAGGTAATCTCAAACCAATTGAGAAAAATAATGTAAGTAAAAAAATTGTTGATTTATATAAACCCGTTTTAAACTTCTTTTTAGAAAGAAGACTTGTCTTTGTTCTCTTTCCAACAATTCTTCTTATACTTGGCGGTTATGCTTATTCACAATTAGGTCGTGAATTTATGCCTTCGCTAAATGAGGGCGAAATTCTTTATATGCCAGTCACAACCCCTGATGTGAGTATGACTAAAGCTCGAGAACTTCTGGCCTACACTGATCGTGAACTAAAAAAACATCCTTTAGTAAAAGATGCTATCGGTAAGCTTGGACGAGCTGACACAGCACTTGATCCAGCTCCCATTGCTATGTTTGAGACAGTGGTAAAACTTATCCCGGAAGATGAGTGGCCAGCTGGTACATCTATCTATGATATTATGAATCAGCTTGATGAAAAACTTCAAGTTCCAGGACTTGTTAATGCTTGGCTGTTTCCAATTGAGAATAGAATATCAATGATTTCTACTGGAATTAAAACCCAAGTTGGAGTTAAGATATTTGGGAGCGATCTCAAAACTCTTGAAAGTATTGCTGCTGATATTGGTCGTGAGCTTGAAAAGGTTCGTGGTGCTAGTGGAGTATATGCAGAACAGATTACTGGAAAGCCCTATATTGAGTTTGATATCGATAGAATTTCAGCAAGTCGCTATGGGATAAATACAGGAACAATTAATAGGACTCTTCAAACTGCTGTCGGAGGAATGACTATAGGTCAGTTCTACGAAGGGCGAGAGAGATACCCTATTAGAGTACGCTATAAAAAAGAGCTGCGAGATAGGATTGACGATCTAAAAAGAGTTTTAGTTCCAAGTCCAATGGGTCAACATATTCCACTTGAACAACTAGCTGATGTTAAAATTGTTACTGGACCCGCCATGATTCAATCCGAAAATGGAATGCTTAGATCAATGGTTCTTTTGAATGTAACGGGTAGAGATTTAGTCGGATTTGTTGAAGAAGCACAAAGAATAGTAACAAAAAATATTAAACTGCCAGGTGGATATTCAATTCAGTGGGCAGGTCAATATGAAAACCAAGTAAGATCAACCAATCGACTTATGATCTTAGTTCCAATTGCACTTTTTATTAATTTACTTATTATCTATCTGGGAATTAAAAATCTAAGAAATGCGGCTATTATTTTTAGTGCCGTACCAATTGCCTTCTCTGGCGGATTAATTCTTCTTTGGATTGGAGGCTTTAATACTTCCGTTGCTGTATGGGTAGGGTTTATTGCCCTGTTTGGTATCGCCGTCGATGATGGTGTTGTTATGATGACTTACCTACAAAAAGCTATAAAAGATCATAAACCACAAGATTGGCTAGGGCTTAAGGAATGTATCGTTGAAGCTGGGTCAAGACGTATTAGACCACTCATAATGACAACGACTACCACTATTGTAGCTCTTCTACCCATTATGTGGTCCACAAGTACAGGTAGTGAGGTTATGAAACCTATGGCCATACCAACGCTTGGTGGAATGCTTGTTGAGTTTATAACATTATTTGTAGTACCAATTACATATTCGTATTTTGAACAAAAAAATATTTCTAAAGGAGAAAATTATGTGCCCAAATTGTGATAAGAAATTTTCATTTAAAAAAGCGTCAATGTTTTTATTCATTGTTACAGCAGCAATCTTTAGTCTAGAAACTATGGCATCAGGAACTAAAGGTCAGATGAATCATGGCAAAAAAATAGATGTCACTAATACTGATAAAATGAAAGTAAGTGATAAAGAAAAAGGAATTATTCTCTCTGCTCTTGCAGCCTACGATGAGCTTCACTTTGCTTATTTTGAATACGACAAAAATGAAGTTGTTAATAAAGCCCAGATCCTTTCACAAAAACTTGATCTGATTGAAACTAAAATGATTAGGGCCAAATTTGAAAAAGATAATATTCAAAAGCTTATCAGTGCTATTAAAGCAAAAAATAGTACAAGTATTAATAATAGCTTATTAGATAATATATCCAAAAGGCTCAATGATATTATTATTTCAAAAGTTGATCTAGGTGGTCGTTATGGAATTTATTATTGTCCAATGGTTAAGAAATATTGGCTTCAAAATATTAAAAAAATGAGCAAAGTTCATAATCCTTATGCACCTGAGATGCCTCACTGTGGATCCGCTAAATAGATGTCTAAGTTGTGACTATTTAATCACAATGTCTTAATACGTTCATCAACGTAGTCTAGTCATTATTCTATATTGTTTAGTTCTGAGTTGATTTGAAATTGAGGATGAAAATTATGCGTTTTTTGAGTTTGTTATTGGTGCTTATCTCTTTTAGTTCCTTTTCTAAAGTTATTGAGTACACTCTTGAGGTTACTCGGGGTGATATCGTCGTAGACGGCAAGCTTTATCGAGATAAAGTTTTAGTTAATGGGTCTACTCCAGCACCCAGACTCGAGTTTACCAATGGTGATACCGCTAAAATTACTGTTATTAATAGAATGGATGATCCAACTCTGATTCACTGGCATGGACTTTTGATTGAGAATGATCAAGATGGGGTTCCTTATGTAAACTCTATGCCTATAGATCCTCACAGCACTAAAATTTATAAGTTTGACCTCATTCAGTTGGGAACTTACTGGTACCATTCACATGTTATGTATCAGGAAGAAGATGGACTTTATGGAGCATTTATCATTAAGAAGAAAAATGAACCAGAGATCTTAGAAAAAACAATTATTCTTTCCGACTTAACTAGTGAAAAAGGCGAAACAATTCAAAAGAATATTAAAAAATCTGGGGAGTACTACGGCATTTTCAAAGGAACAATTCAGTCTTGGCTAAAAGCTTTTCAGACTAATAATGCTGGAGTTAAATTTAGAAATTCATTGCAAAGAATGGAGGGGATGGACTATGCCGATATCTCCTACGAAAAGTTTGTAGCAAATGGTGAGACTTCTACCACGTACTTCGAAGATAAAGAAAACGAAAAAGTTAAGCTAAGAATTATTAATGGATCAGCAACAAGTATTTATAAACTCACTTTTGCGGGAGAATACTTTGAAGTTGTTGGAGCTGACGGACTAGATGTTGTTCCGGTAAAAGTTAAAACTTTACCTATAAGTGTCGCAGAAACATACGATGTCATTGTTAATCTTCAAAAGGGAAAAAAATTAGAGGTTAGAGCTACTTCTCTAGACAATACTGGGTTCTCTTCAGTGTTTTTAGGTAAAGGTCCTAAGCACTTTGCTCCTAATATGGCTTGGGAGCATCCTATCGGTATTACGATGGGTGAGATGATGGGGATGGATTCTATGGGGTTTTTCAGTGAATTCGCCATGAATTATAAAAATGAATTCAAGGATATAGGTGGACCAATCCAGTACACAGAAAGTAAATACTCCGAGCCTTCCTTGATGCAGCTTAATCCAATGATGGCAAAAATGAGCGATATGGATATGGGTCATAAAAAGATGAAAACTTCTAAGCGAATAATGAATAGAGTTAAAGAGGTTCGTGAAAACAATATAATTTCTAAAGGCTTGTATAAGGAGCTACAGTACGATCTTTTAAAAACAGCAGAACCTATAAATGTCGAGAAAAGAAAAATTCTCAGAACAATTAATTTTACTCTAAACGGTAATATGGCGAATTATATTTGGTCTATTAATGGAACTCCATTAGGGCCAGACACTTATATTAAAATCAAGAAAGGTCAAAGAGTTCGCTTTGTTATGAACAATACAACCATGATGAATCATCCCATGCATCTTCATGGACATTTTTTTAGAGTCATGACCAGTCAGGGTAAGAACTCCGTTTTAAAACATACTGTTAACGTCGCTCCACTTGAGCAAACAGTTATAGAATTTGATGCTAATGAAGAGAAGGATTGGTTTTTTCACTGTCATATTCTTTACCATATGATGGGGGGGATGACGCGTATTGTGAGATACGAAAATGATCCTGCGGACAAGAAACTTGCAAAAGCGAGAGAAGAGTCAGAAGAGTTTAATTTTGCAGATAAGTTTTTTCTCCGCTCAAGAAATATGGTTCAGAATAATTATGCTCGCACAGAAACATCTCTATTTAATTCATTTTATTCTTTTGACTTCGATGTCTTAGGTAATTATGAGACTGATTTAGAAGGAGAGGTGCACGTTTCGAAATTATTAACTCGTTATTTATCGCCTTATTTAGGTGCTAAAACTGAAGGGGAGGAAGGTCGTTTTAAGAGTTCTCTCACTGCTGGTTTTACATGGGTCTTGCCTCTCAATATTTCTATTGATTTAAAATATCAACCAGAGCTTGAAAAAGACTTTGAGCTAGAGTTTGCAAATGAAATTCAGCTAACAAGTAAACTACAACTAAACTTTGAATATAGTTCAACAAGAAACTACTATACCGAACTTGAGTACCGTGAAACAAAAAATCTTTCTATCTTGGGAAGTTACAATAGGACCTACGATCAATGGGGACTTGGACTCGGGTACACTTACTAAAAGGAGCTTATTATGAATAAAGCAGTTTTATACAGAATGGTTACAGATGAACACATTTGTCCCTTTGGAATTAAATCTAAGGATTTACTAGAAAGACAAGGTTATGAGGTCGAAGATCACCATCTTTCAACAAGAGTGGAGACAGACGCTTTTAAAGAGAAGTATGAGGTAAAGACAACACCTCAAGCATTTATTGATGATAAAAAAATTGGAGGGTATGATGATCTTGTTGAACATTTTAACGTTAAAACCCTCAAGCAAGAGGGTGTTTCATACCAACCTATAATTGCAATTTTTTCAATGACTGCACTTATGTCGCTCGCTTTTAGTTATTCTCAAACTGCAGGATTAGGTCTTCTTAATATTTTTGAAAACTTTATAGCGATCAGTATGGCCGTACTTGCAATTCAGAAACTCCAAGATCTATATTCCTTTTCTAATATGTTTGTCACTTACGATTTGTTGGCGAAAAGATATGTCCGTTATGCCTATATTTATCCATTTGCTGAGGGAATTGCTGGGGTTGCAATGATTGCTGGTGTTTTACTACCTTATGTATCTCTAATCTCAATTTTCATAGGATCTGTTGGTGCGTATTCTGTTTATAAGGCTGTCTATATTGAAAAGAGAGATCTCAAATGTGCATGTGTTGGCGGTGACAGTAGCGTTCCATTAGGCTTCATTTCTTTAACTGAGAATGTAATGATGATCATCATGGGAATTTGGATGATGATTAAATAATCATCATCAGGGTACTAAACTATGGAAAATCAGCTAATTAGCTTCGTAACATAGTAGCCGATGTATTTTAGGGGCTGAAATTATTTCATTTCAGTCCAGGCTTCTTCTTGGTCTGTGCTAAAATTTTACAATGAAAACATTTGTAAGATTTTACTATTTTCCACTCATTATGCTTGTTACCTTGCTATTCTCAGCTTGGGCGATTGACTCTGGTTACTATAGACCTCTTTCATTATTCACATATATAACATCGCTTTTTTTTCTAGTTCTTTTATCTGAACAGTTTTTTCCTTTTAAAGAGAGCTGGAAAGGATTAGGCGTAGAAGAGATAAAGGACGTGGTTCATAGTCTTTTAGGAACTAATCTTGGAACTTTGTTGGGAAGTGTATTTAACACTTTTATAGCCGCTGTAATTATAGGCTACTCTAATATTCTTGATGGACTTAATCTTTGGCCAAATCATCTTCATATTTCTGTTCAAGTACTATTACTGATAGTGCTGTCTGATTTTGGAAGGTACTGGCAACATAGACTTCATCATAGATTCAAGACTCTCTGGCTTTTTCACGAACTCCATCACAGCGACAAAAAACTTAATGTTTTTAAAGCTTCTCGTTCACATATTTTAGAAAGATTCCTTCAACAAATATGTATGTATCTTCCGCTCGTAATTATTGGTGTTAATCAAGATGCATTATATTATTTCTTAATGATTAACTCTGTCCTGGGACTATTCACTCATTCAAATATGGATATAAGATGTGGATGGTTTGAAAATATACTCATGACTCCTAGGAATCATAAAATTCATCATAGTATTGATATGATTGAAGGTAATTCCAACTTTGGAAGTTTTACTGTCATTTGGGACCGATTATTTGGAACATTTATTCATTCAAGTTCATTGGGCGATTTTGACAGTATTGAAGTTGGCACGGCTTATCTAGATGGACATGAGACTCTCTATACGCAGTATTTTGGACCTTTTATTAAAGCATACAAGAGATTTAAAACTCAATGAACAATCCGAAACGAATTTTTTTAATCGATGGCATCGGCGCTGTATTTAGTTCATTACTTCTAGGCGTTATACTTCCTCTGTTTCATGTTGAAATTGGCATGCCAAAAAATTCTCTTTATTTCTTGAGCTTATTTCCTGTCCTGTATTGCTTCTTTTCATTTGGTTGTTATTCAAAAACCAAATCAATTAAAAAATATCATCTCTATATAATTGGATCTTTGAATCTTATTTATTGTTTGATTTCTGTATTTAAAGTTGCTGAGCATCTTGGAAGTTTAACTGATTTAGGGTTTGCGTACTTTCTTATCGAGATTATTGTTGTTCTCTTGATCGCGGCTTATGAAATAAAGCTTAGTATAACACTTAGTAAGATGAATTCTATTTAGAAATTATCTTTTTAACTTTCTCAAGTTCTTTTATATCCCAGCCCCAAGATTCACAAGCAAGACCCCTTAGATAAATCTTACGTTTTCTTTTCATTCCAACTGAAAATATATACTTTCTTCCATTGGTAAATGTTTTGCTCTTGGGATACATATTACAAACGTATGAGTAGGTTAGATCTAGAACTTTTTCACCAAGTTCACCTTTTAATACTTCTAAAGGCTCTATTATATACTTCAGAGGAAGTGTAGTTGCTCCAATAGCCTTACAGTGTCCTTCTGGTGACTGATTACTTGAACTTCGAATTATCTTTCCGATAAATATTATTTTTGAATTCTCGACTTTTTCTTTATCAGGAGAAAGCAGACATTTTGAGAAGGCATAGCCATTTAATAATAGAGATAGAATTAATATTTTCATACTATAATTATATAACAAATTTAAAAGTATAAATAGAGACTCTTATTAAAACAGTCTTTTAGCGACTATTAGCTGTAAACTAATGCCATCTTTTTTTTGCACAAAAGTAGCATCTCTGTTCTCATTTCCTAGAATTTCGAAACGAGTAATTTTTAGAGTTGGCCAAAAGTTATCAATCGCCTTGGGGCTAATAATTGAAAAACCATATTCAATATTGTTTAAACCTGAGTCTGCACCTGCACCGTAAAGATACTCATTATGGGCCTTATCTCCTTGACCAAGACTTACAAAAAGACCAGGTTGGATGAGTGTTGGCGCTCCTGAATCCTTAAAATCATATCTGAGGTGAAGTGCAGTATATTCTCCATGATGCGCAACGAGATCTTTTGAGTATTCAAGTCTAATATAAGAACTGTGGGTAAAGTCATATTGTAAAAAAAGATCAAATTCATTTGTTTTGTCTCGTCTTACACGTTCTTCTTCTTTTTCATCTGTTATACAGAGAGGCTCATCTTTAGTTGCATTTATATTGAGTCGAGATAAAAGTCTTATTTTGTTAATAATTTCAAGATTATAATATAGTGCAGACCCAGCTATAAACAGATCTTTTCGAAAAAGACTAACAGAGTAGATCGGTACAACTTGATAGCCTTCATAAGTGATAATACCTCTTTTGTAGATAAGTGAATTGGCTTGTGCTCCTAGAGCTAGTGTGAAGTCTTTTTTTGAGAATACTGTTGCTGATGAAGCTGTAGAGGCTATTAGTAAGAATGTAAGAAAAGATTTCATTTTATCTCCCGTTAGTAGTTTTTGTGAGTGACTAAGATAGAAGGTTTATTACTTGGAATAAAATAAATTACAGTAAATAAGGTTGTTTTTTTACATTTTTAGTTTTTTATAAAGTCATCTTTTTTTAAGAAATATAGACTTAGTAGGATAATCATAGCCCCAATTATCTGAAGCTTACCGGGAATAAATCCAGTAATTAGGGCATCTAAGCCCATTGCAATTATAGGAACAAAGAATGTGACGGTTGATGCTCTTACTGTTCCTATGTTCATAATAAGCTTATAGAAAAGTATGTATGCTAAAGCAGTAGAGAAGAAAGATAGATAAAGAATACTAGTTATGACTTTTGGACTGTTTAAAAGTGATAGGTCTGGAATACCATTGAAGAATAATGAAATAATTAAAATAAACAGTGCAGAAAACCCTTGTTGTACTATAAGGTTGGTCTGACTGTTAATTTTATCAAAAATAGAAATAACTCTATTGTTTAGATTGATTCCTATTCCGTAGCTGATGGCCATACCAAGAACTGAAATCATTCCGTAGACCTCATTTATTTCACCTTTTAAATTTAACTTGGGAAGAAAGATCATAAAAAGACCCAAAAACCCTATTATAATCCCCAGTAATTTTGATTTTTCTAACTTTCGTTGAGATGAAAAAAAGTAGACTCCAACCAAAAGAGTCCAAATCGGAACAGTGCCGTTTATGACGCCAGCAATTGCTCCTGGAATAAATTGTTCTCCCCAAAAAAGAAGCGAGAAGGGAATTCCGATACTAAATAATGAAGCTTTTAATATTAGATACCATTCTACTTTAGAAAGTGACGGGATTTTAAATCTCTTGAAGTTGAGAATAATTAGAAAGATAGTTGCTAAAAAGACTCGATAAAATGCACTATGGAAACTTGGAACGACATCAACTGTGAACTTTATAGCAATGAATGATCCACCCCAAAATAGTGCACAGAATGTAAAATAAAGAATATTTGTCATAGGGGTTTACAAACTTCGCCCAAAAAATATGATTCTTCGGATTTTGGTATATTTGGATTACAAATTTACTTGTTGTCGCCAGTTAAAGGGATCTTCGCTTCTTCCTGTTTGAAGTCTTTGAAGAGAATCCTTGAGCTTGAGTGACATCAACCCATTTGGGTTTTTAACGAACGATTCTCTATCATCCAATCGAAGGCACTCAATGGGAGTTAGTACTGATGCTGTACCAGATGCAAAGAGCTCGGTGCAGTTTTTACTATCTATTTGATCCATTAGTTCATTGATCGATATTTTCTTTTCTTGAACCTTTATTCCAAAACTTTGGGCAAGTTCAAGTAGGGAAGCTCTCGTAATTCCATGAAGGATTGAATTACTCAGTTCTGGAGTCACAAGAACATCGTCAATGACAGCGAAGAAATTCATACCAGAGAGTTCTTCAACAAACTCACCGTATACAGGATCAAGCCAAAGTGTCTGATCGTAACCTTGTTCACTTGTTAGCTTGTTTGCGGCCATACTAGCAGCGTAGTTTCCACCAGTTTTCGCACTACCTATTCCCTTAGATGAAGCTCTGTGAGATTCTTTCTCAACCCTTACTTTAACTGAAGGTTTAGTGAAGTAATTCCCTGCAGGTCCACCAATTAAGTAGTACTGATAAGTCGAAGATGGTTTTACGCCAAGTTGTGGTTCATCACCAAACATGAAAGGCCTCAGGTAAAACGAATCACCTAGCTCTTTTGAAAATGTGTGGTGAGAATGCTTAACTAAGCAGTGAAGTGAGTCTATAAATAAATCTTCTGGTAGCTCAGGCATTCCCATTCTCAGGGCTGATAAATTAAATCTTTTAGCATTCTCAATTGGTCTAAATAAAAACACTTCTTCTTCATCATTTTTATAGCTTTTTAAGCCTTCGAATATTTCCTGTGCATAATGAAGTACTTTTGCAGCCGGATCAATAAGAATTTTGTGGTAGGGAAGGAACTCCAACTGTCCCCATTTTCCATCTTTATATTCGCACTTAAGAAGAGCTGGAACCAGAGTTTTTCCAAACTGGATATCTTCTGGATTTTTGAACTCTTTTAGGTTCGAAATGGCTTTTTGATCAATTTTTATATCGTTCATAATTTTCTCGCGTAAAGTTTTTTGGACATTATCAAATAAAATAAAGTTTGGCCTGAAAAAGTCTCATATTGAACATTTGACTAGCTTAAGTTAAAAAAAATTGTGTAATTTTGAACAAATTTAAAAAAAACTGTTCGAGATATTAGATACTTAGCTTGGCTTCGAAACTAATTAAACTTAATTTTTATGAAGATTAAGATAATCTTAAGATATCGCTTTGACAAATTTTTTACAAATGAGATGATATCAAAATGAAAACACTGCTCATCGTAGACGATGAACCCAAAATTCTTGAAAAAATTGTAACTATTCTTTCTTCACAATTTGATAACATTGCTACAGCCATTGACGGAAGAGACGCACTCGAACAACTCTCTCAAATATCGAACGTTGGTTGTGTCGTAAGTGATATCAACATGCCCGTAATGAACGGAATTGATTTTGTTAAAGAGGTTAGAAGTATGAAGTTGGAAGTCCCATTTATTTTCTTTACTTCTCATGGTGATGACAACCTCATTATGGAAGCTGTGAAATATGGTGTATTCGATTTTGTTGAAAAACCCCATTTTGGAAATTTAATTGGAGCAGTATCTTCTGGAATGTCTCTAGATTATAAAAGTCCGGGTACTAAAGATACATCTTCTCTCGCTAGCGAATACGAAGATCTTTTAGGCAAACTTTAACTCTCTATCAAGAGGTATTGTAACTCTGAAAGTTGTATTTTTTCCCTCAACTTGTTCAAGTCTTCCTTGGTAGTTCTCAATTACTGATTTACAATAGCTGAGTCCAAGTCCTGTACTTTCATTATTATTTTTAGATGAGTAGAAGGGTAGGTAGATTTTATTTTTATCTTCTTCATTCATTCCTGGGCCACTGTCTGAGATCTCAAAAACAATATTTCGATCTTGTTCGTATAGATTCAGTTTTATCCATTTTTTGTTTGAGTCTTCTAGTGCTTCAAAAGAATTATTAAAAAGATTGATGAAGACTTGAGTCATATGCATTTTATTACAAAGTATTTCTTTGAGAAATACATTTTCATTTTGATTAATTATAAAATTGATATCATTAGTTTCAAATTTTGATTTATTGAGACTGATCACATTATCTAATATTTCAGAAACTGTGAATAGTTCTAATTGTTCCATTTTTTTACTAGATAGAACTTTAAGTGATTTAATTATTTTAGATATTCTAAGCACGGATTCAGTTATATCCTGAATTTCTTTGTGAACTAGCTCTTTATCCACTATATCTCTTTTAATTATTAAATCCGTAATTTGAGCAGCACCACTTATAATTGTTAATGGATTGTTTATTTCATGAGCGATACTTGAAGCCATTTCTTTGAGATAATCAAGTTTTCTGTCGTTTTCAGCGTTTACTCTTTCTCTTTGTAACTCATTTTCAATTTCTTGTTCATGAGATATATCAGTTACTTGGATCGCAAAGAAGTCAATTTCGCCACATTCTTTTCTATGAAGTTTAACTTGGACCTTACCAAGAAACTTATTATTAGATTTAGTCTTAAATTTCAAATTGAAGTCAAAAACCTCATCATGGCTTTTGTATATTCTTTTAAAGAGTTTCTTATTACTTAGAGCGTCTTCTTTATCTATGAATTGATAAATATTATTGTTAATTAAATATTCTTCTCTGTATCCGAATAATTTTATGATCTCTTTATTTGCTTTAATTAAGTTGCCCTCTTTATCAAGTAGAGCCAAACCTATAGCAGCATCATTATAAGCTTCCTCAAAAATTTTTAAATCTCTCTTTTGCTTTTCATTTTCTTTAAGACTTTTAAAGTACAGTGCCTCTTTAAGAAAAGGCCATACTGCCAAACTTGTTATTATTGCTGATACTGCTTTGAGAGCTTTTGTGACAGTTACAAATAGACTATAGTCGCCCAAAGTTTGTAGATAATAAGATAGATGATTGAGTGCACATATGAAGATAAATCCACAAAAGCAAAAGACAAAAAATGACTTCTTAAGACGTAGTTTAAATATAATATTATAAATTAGTGCACTACCAACAAATAAGTAGGCAAAGAAAATTATAAGATCAGAGAGTGAACTAATCGTAGCAACTGTATCATTCAACATGAGCATGAACCTCGTAATAATGTTTGCTTGTCCTAAGTTAATTATCGGTCAATATAGATTTTCATATCAGTTAAGTATTCTTAATTTATTCAAAAATGAATAATATCGGATACTTATTCTAAATAATCTATTTTTATACTTAACTTTTATTGCGGTAAATTTTGCTTATTTTTTTGCTCAAGTGCCAAGTAAAATAGACGAATTGAGTAATATTTGTAATTTTTATTACACAGTTGTTACGATTAAATGAGAATTATCATCTCCTTATTGGAACTACCATATATAGGTATTTTCTATATAAGGAGAAACTTACATGTTAAACGATATTAATTTTAATCACCTCTATTATTTTTTTGTTATTGCGACTGAAGGCTCACTTGCAAAAGCGACAAAGGTATTAAATGTGTCCCAACCAACACTTTCTCAACAGCTCAAACAATTAGAAAAGCAAATGGGTAAAAGTCTATTTAATCGAACTGGCCGAGCTTTGCAGTTAAATGATCACGGCGAGTACATATTAGATTTTGCTAAGAAAATGTTTTTTCAAGCAGAACTTATGGTATCAAGTTTTTCATATAGACAGCAAATGAAGTCTAAATCTCACTTTAGGATAGGTATTACTTCTTCAGTCAGTAGAACTTACGCGTCTAGACTCTTAAAACCTTTATTTGAAAAATCGGACATGAGTGTAAGTATAATTGAAATTGAAACAGAAAGACTTATTGAAAAACTACACGCAAGAGAGGTTGATTTTATTCTTTCTGAGACTTTGTCTGAACATCAACTGAGTGACGCCATAAAAGTGATCGATGTCAAAAAACCTGAATATATTTATGTTTGTGATGAGAAGTTTGCTAAAAAAGTTGTCGTGATTCCAAAAGATTTAGATGGTCTTCCTTACTTTAAATACACACCTTTAAATCATCTTCAAAGAGAAGTTGATAAATATTTCTATGACAGTGGTATACTCCCAGATGTTGTAGGAGAAACAGATAATATAGATATTATGTTAGCTGCCACAGAGACAAATAATTGTTTTTCTATTGTTCCCAAAATTTCAGTTAAAGAAGAACTTGTAGCGGGAAGATTATTTCATATTGGTAATTTTTCATACTCTAAAACAAAAATTTGTGCCTTAATTCTTGATGATCATACTAATAATGGTATCGAAGAAGTTATTAATGAGATAAAATCTTCTGTATAGTTTAGAGGAGAAGATTTTTGATAGCTTATGATGATTTAATAAGTACTTTTATTGTTCTTTGGTCCGTAATCGATCCCATAGGTACTGTTCCTGTTTTTTTAGCAGTAACTAAAGGTTACGATGATAACAAGAAAAAGAAAATTGCCAAGCTTGCTTCGTATGTATCTTTTGGAGTATTAGTTTTCTTTTTAATCGTCGGGGAAATTGTACTTAAATCCATAGGTGTTCCATTAGCTGCATTCCAGACTTCAGGTGGAATTATACTCTTTCTTTTTGCCCTAAATATGATTTTTGGAAATAGTAAACCTGAAGAAGAAATACAACTTATTAAAGATGATGACGATGCTGAAGAGACAGCTATATTTCCCTTGGCAATACCATCTATTGCCAGTCCAGGTGCAATACTAGCTATCGTTTTATTAACAGACAATACTCGACACAGCATGTTGAATCAGGCGATGACTGCTGGAGTTATGGGACTAATTCTTATAATTAACTATTTCCTAATGATCTTATCGAATAAAATTCATCGTCGCATTGGAAACTCAGGAGCAATTGTTATCAGTAAAGTAATGGGGCTCATTTTGGCATCAATGGCTGCAAACAACATCCTCATGGGCATTAAAGAGTTTTTTAAGCTGTAAAAAACTTTACTTTTCTATCATAATTATCGTCTTTACTTGCACAAATTATGATACACATATCGTATGAAAAAACCGGATTTACCACTAAATGAGGCTGAAAGACTCAAAGCTCTAACTGATTTTGATATCCTTGATTCTGAGTCCAATAAAAGACTGAATAATCTAGTGTATCTAGCGTCTACTATTTCAGACTGCGAAGTCTCTTTAGTGAGTCTTGTAGATAGAGATAGGCAGTGGTTTTTAGCTAAGCATGGAACGACTCTTACTGAGTCACCTAGAGATATTTCATTTTGTGGACATGCCATAAATCAAGATGAAATATTTGAGATAGAGAATACTCTAGAGGATGAGAGATTTTCTGGTAATCCTTTAGTAACAGATGACCCATCAATCAGATTCTATGCCGGTAAACCATTAAAAACTTCTGATGGATTCAATATTGGAACACTCTGTGTTCTCGATCGTAAGCCTAAAAAATTAAGTGCCGTTCAAAAAAAACAGTTAGAGATAATTTCAGATGAAATTATGCATATTTTTGAAGTAAATAAAAAAAATAATGCTCTCAGCAAAGTCGCTACGACTCACACTGCTTTTATAACTTCAATGAGCCATGAACTCAGAACACCACTCACTTCAATACTAGGTTATGTAGATGTCCTAGAGGATGGATTAAAATCAGTTGTAAATCCATCTATAAAAAATGCTATAGATACGTTGAAATCGAATTCGAATTATTTATTAGATTTGATCGGTGATATTCTTGATTTCTCTAAACTTGAATCTAATAAGCTTATACAGAACACAAAAATGTTCAGTACAAAAAACTTTTTTAAACAAACACACAACTTAGTATCTATCAATGCAATAAATAATAACGTTACATTGAAAATGAATATTTCAAAAAATATGCCTAGCCGCATTTCAACTGATTCAACACTATTGAAACAGATTCTAGTAAACTTACTCTCGAATGCAATTAAATTTTCAAGAGGGAAAACGGTCGATTTCAATATTGAATTTAATAAAGATGAAAAGAGACTCATTGTTGATGTCATCGACACTGGTATTGGGATGGATGTTTTAGAATCTAAACAAATCTTTCATCCTTTTGAGCAAGCTAATGCCGAGATTCTAAGTGACTTCAAAGGAACCGGTTTAGGGCTTGCAATTAGTAGAGAAATCTCAGATCTTCTTGGGGGAACTATAGAGCTAGTTTCAACAAAAATTAATAAGGGATCCCACTTTCGCTTAGAACTTCCATTAGTTGAATTCAGAGATCACTCTCAAAAAAATATAATCTCAATAGACGAAAAACCTCTGAATTCAACAATAAAAAAAGTTTTAATTGCTGATGATATTTATGAAAATAGATTCCTCTTCAAACACTATATGAGAGATTATGGTTATCAAATGGTCGAAGCGGAATCAGGTCAACAGGCCATAGAGCTGTTTGATGATTCGATTGATGCTGTATTTCTAGATTTGAGCTTCCCTGATATGACAGGCTTTGAAGCATATGGGAAATTGAATGCTCAAAGGAATATTAATCAAAAGATTATAGCTTTCTCAGCATCTACAGATCAAGTTGATAAAGATCGATGTAGAGAAATGGGCTTTGACGGTTTTGTGAGCAAGCCCTTTAACACTCAATCTATAGCGGACTCACTTTTTAAGAAGTCTGATTTTAACCACGCATAGTATAGTTCAGAGTTATTTTTATAAAGTTATAGAAATAAAGACTTGATGCAAAATCTTTTAATTTTACATTCCCCTGGGGTATAATCTTCATAGTGGTTTAAGTTAATAAATAAGGTTTTCAATAACAAGAAGAGTTAAAGACAAATGATAGAGTTTTTCAAAAATTATGGCTTTTTAATCTCAATTATTTCTTTGGGCTTGTTTATTGTTGGTACTTTAGGAACTTATTATTGGCTGTTACAATTACCGTATGATTACTTTAAAAAATTCGAAAGAAATGAATCTATGTTTAAGAAGGTAATCAGAAACTTTCTAGCGATTATTCTTATTATATTAGGCGTACTAATGCTCTTTTTACCTGGCCAAGGATTAATTACAATATTTCTAGGTTTGTACATCAGTGATACTAAACTCACTCAAACACTAAAAGATAAGTGTTTGGGCTCAAGAAAAATTCAAGACGGATTAAATTCAATACGATTCAAGCATGGAAAAGACGGCTTTAGGTTTTAGACCTTTTTAAAAGTTTGGCCAAACCCATTGAGAAAATTGTAAGCTGTGCCATAGATATTAATAGTACATAGAAAAAGAAATTTCTTATTATTTTAAATGGTGTTGTAATCTCATTTTTAGATATGTACTTAGTCGCACCCTCTGCAACCATGACTTTAACCTTGTCAATGATTTCACTTGTAAAATGAGAGTCTTTAACCTGAATGTTCATTTCTAGGTTCCCAAATGAGCTTGTGTAATTAAGATTGTGGGATCCGATTGTAACAATTTTATTATCAAAGATTCCAAGTTTTCCATGAAGAGTCGACTTCTTCCAAACAAGTATTTCAATATGTGCATTAAAAAGTTTTTTATATAAATGCTTTGTTGCCCAAATCCACGTAGTCCAATCAGAGTAGAGTGGAAGTACGAGTGTTATATCGACACCTTCAGCAGACTTTTTCTTTAGTAGGTTAACCATCTTCATAGATGGAAAGAAATAACCGTGGATTAGTATTATAGATTTTTTAGACTGTCTTATAAGAGTTGCGTAGTTATTTTTTATTTCTTTTCTGTTTAGGTACCAGTCATTTGTTAAAACTTTTACTTTAGAGTCTGCTGGATTAACTATCTTATAGTGTTTTTCAATAAATTTGTTATTCATTGTACTTGTGAATATCTGATAGGCGTACTGCTCGATTTTAGCAACAGGCGAACCCGATACTTTTATGGCGAAATCTAATCGAGGAAAACTCATCTTCTGGCCAAAGTCATATTCGACAATATTAATTCCACCCACTATTGCTTGGAATGAGTCAATGACTAAGATTTTATGGTGAAGTCTTCTACCAAACTGTAGAAGTCTAAGGTTTGAAAATGAATTAAAAAAAATAAAATCTATATTGGGAAATGAATTAAGGTGGTTTTTTTTATCTCTGCTAAAATCAATTGATCCGAAGTAGTCAACTACGATCGATACAGAAACATCACGTTTAGCTGCTTCAATGACTGCGTTATAAACTTTTGTGCCAAAGCTGTCTAATTTGAAAATATACGTTTGAATAGTTACAGACTTTTTTGCAGATTCAATGAGAGAAATATAATACTCTTGATACTCATCGCCATCTGTAAAAAACTCATATTCATCTTCATTCATTGCTCAGTCCGGATGGTAAACTCACAAAATAAAGGTAAATGATCAGAATACTTTTTAGCATCGCTAGGTACACGCATTGAGAGACCTTCCATTTTAACTTTATGAAAGAAAAATCTATCTAGTGCAAGTACAGGTTTTAGAGAAGGAAATGTTTTTAGTTGTTCAATCTCTGGTAATGTGAAGAAACCAGCTTTTTCTCTTATATATTGAGAAACATTGCCGTTCCAATCGTTAATATCTCCAGCTAGTATTGTTGGAGTGTCTTCATCATAGTTGTCTTTTATAAATTCAAGAAGAATATCAATTTGTTTATATCTATCTTTTTGTCTTAGATTAAGGTGAGTACAAATAAAGTTATAACTTATTTCACCTATCTTTATTTGTGCTATGAGAGCGCTTCTCTTCTCAAGTTTACTTAATGAGAGATCACAAATATCAAAAGATAGAATAGGGTACTTACTTAAAATGAGGTTTCCATGTTCGTGATTAGATACTATTGAATTTTTTGCAAACGAGTAGGTCGTCCACTTCTCATCTGCGAGACTTTCAATTTGTTTGGGAATACTTGGGTCAGTTATGTTCTCGCCAAGAATCTCTTGGAAAAAACCGATGTCAAACTCTTCTCTATCGAGGAACTTCTTAAGTTCTTTAAAGCAGTACTTAAACCCTAGAATATTTTTACCCTTGTGGAGGTTATAAGTTACAAGCTTTAATAACATTTTTAGTGAAGTACCCTTAAGGCCGCAATCAGTTCAGATTTAGACATGTAACTACGTCCATCAATATCTTTTTCTTTGGCCAAAGCATAAAGATCTTCTTTTGTTCTGTTCTCGTACATAGAGTTCTCAGAGTTGTCGAATTCTTCTTTAGCTCTTCGAGTCAAAGTCTTTTTCGCTTCATCATAGATCTCTGTTACTGAGTCTATAACTTCTTTTACTACTGGTGAAGCATTTTTAATTTTTTCTAAAAAATGTTCTGGTTTGTTCATTTATCCCTCCTTAAGCTTTTTCCTATAAACAGAATATAGAACTAGAGTTTTAAAAGATTTACGCTCGTGCGCATTGAATGTGTAAAATCTTTCACAGTAAGTTGAATCAAGCGTGTATGCAGATTTTAATAATATAAAATAGGTTTAGGTGCGAAAAAGACTTATTATTACCTTTGTAGTACTCGTCAGTATTTCAAGTGAATCCTAAAGTAAATCCTACATCAATAAATCTCTTGGAAACAGCTTCGATTGTATTATTAGAAAAGACAAAACCTTTTATTCAAAATGGTGAGGTTACAAAAATTCTCAATCCTGGATTCGGAAAATCAAAGCTCCTTAATTTTCAATTGATGGGGAGCACAACGATCCCTGTCCTTTGTATTTGAACGCAGGAATTGTTTTATCAATTTTTTTAGTTTTGATGCTTTCTTTTCCTTATTTTTTCCAAACTACAGAGTATAAATCATGCCTTCTGTCTTGAAGGTTTTTAACTGATCCACTGGCGCGTGCTTCGAGAAGTGTATCAATTCTTAGATCTGCTATAGAGACCATTTCTACGTTTGGAGTCGCCTCTGCGGCGATACCATCCATTGCAAATGGAAAGTCACATGGAGTGAGTATGCAACTTTGAGCATAGTTTATATCAACGTTTGATACTCTAGGAAGGTTACCAACATTACCGGCCATCGCTACGTAAATTTGGTTCTCAACAGCACGGGCCTGACAACAATATTTAACTCGACAATAACCTTGACGGTTATCAGTCAAAAAAGGAACGAAGAGAAACTGAATTCCTTGATCAACCATATGTCTTGTTAACTCTGGAAATTCACTATCATAACAAATTAAAACACCGATGGGTCCACAGTCAGTATCAATAACGTTTAGCGTATCTCCACCTTCGATTTTCCACCAATATTTTTCATCCGGAGTAGGATGTATTTTTGCTTGCTCATGAATGCTTCCATCTCTTAGACAGATATAAGAGATATTCCGAACTCGTTCTCCAACATATGTAGGGTGAGATCCAGCTATGATATTCACATTATACTTTACAGATAAACCTATAAAGAGATCTTTAATTTGTTCTGTATACTCAGTCATATGTTCAATAGCTACATCTGGGCTCACTTCTTCGTTTTTAATCGATAGTAATTGCATCGTAAAAAGCTCTGGAAACAAGAGGAAGTCAGCAGAATAATCTCCTGCTACGTCGACATAGTACTCAACGATTTCTGCAAATTCTTTAAAGCTTTTAACAGGACGAAGCTGATACTGTACAGTAACTACGCGTACAGACTTTTGCTTGATTTGTAATTCGTCTGTCTTAATCTCTGGTTGATATTCAGGATTGTCCCATTTTAGATGAACGGCGTATCCACGACTCTGTAAGTCAGTTTTATCGTAGTTTTTCAAAATCCCGATGACCTCAAAGCCTCGTCTAATTTGAAAGCCTAGAGTTGTGTCTATAAACTTCTTGTCTAACACTTTATCAACGTATTCTTGAACGTTCTTAACTTTCTTATATTTTTTGTGAAAATTTGGGATTCTTCCGCCAAAAACGATACCTTTTAAGTTTCTGTGTTTAACGAGATTCTTTCTTGCGTTGTATATTCTTAGACCAATTCTATGACCTCTAATCGTTGGATCAACACAGGTCTCATAGCCATAAAGATAGATTCCTCTCGGTTGATGAGTTGACCCATAGCCGTTGGCAGTCATGTCACTCCAGGTATGAGGGGCAAGAGCTCTCTCTTCAGTCATGAGAAGACTAGCTGAATATGCGATGAGATCATCACCTTTAAAAACAACAAAACACCCTTCTTTATAGTTGGTGATTTGTCCTCGGATCATGGCTTTTTTATAACTTTCCATCTCCCCGTATATCTTATCTAAAAGGACGGATATTTTGGAAATATCGGAGAAGTTAGCATTTCTGACACTTATAAGTTCTTTTTTCATAATAAGTAGAATAACAATCTTTTTGTGTTTTAAAAATAAATTTAATACAATAACTTACTAATATATCTAAGGAAGGTGAAAATGTTAAAAAGAGCAATTATTGGAATAGTGGTCTTAGGTACTACTTTTCAAGCTTCAGCTATGTCGGGAAAACTTCTTTTAACTGGTGGAGTATCTCAACTCGAGGGATCCGGTGGTGGAGGGTTAACTCCATGGGCTTTTATTGGAAGCTATGCCACTCGCGATGAGTACGGTGCAAACTTTCACGCCACAGAAGTAAGAACACAGGATTATACTGTTAAAGCACAAGGCTTAACGGTAGGAATCAAAAACTTAGTTGAACTGTCTTACTCTCAGCAAGTTTTCTATACTCAAGAGGTAAGCTCGGCAAATCTTGGTAAAAATGATCAATTTGGAATTCAGCAAGATACCATCGGATTAAAGTTTAAAGTCTACGGTGATGGAGTCTTGGATCAACAGACATGGATACCTCAAATTTCTGTGGGTGTTCAAAGAAAAGAAAACCATGAAGAGGATCTTGTTGAGGCGCTTGGGGCGGAAGACCATATTGGCGTTGATTACTACGTTTCATTTTCAAAGATTATTCTCAATCAAAGCTTCCTTTATAATTTAACGTTGAGATCAACGAAGGCCAACCAAACAGGATTTTTAGGTTTTGGTGGTGGTGAGAACGATGAAAGAGAAATTATGACAGAGATGTCTTTCGGATACCTTTTGAGACATAATTTAGTTTTGGGAATGGAATACAGAAACAAACCTAATAATCTAACAAACTTCGAAGAAGAAGACTGGAAAGATATTTATCTTGCTTGGGCTCCAACTAAAAATATTTCACTTACAACTGCATATGTTGATCTTGGCAATATAGCAGTTAAAGATAATCAAAGCGGTATTTATACATCTCTACAGGTAGGTTTCTAATGAAAAAAAATATACTAATTTTATCTCTCATCTTTGCATTTTCAGCTTTATCTGCTTCTGACTTTGAAGATTTTGGTGGAATGAAGAAGATTAATAAGATTGTTAATGAGTTTTCAGTAAAACTGCAAGCAAATGAGCAGATGAAGTCTTTTTTTGTCGAGTCAGACATGGAAAGATTTAAGAGTAAACTTGCTGAGCAATTTTGTGCTGAGTTAGGTGGACCGTGTAAGTATACAGGTAAGAATATGAAAAGAGCTCACAAAGGTCATGATATTAAGGCCAGTCACTTTTATAAGCTTGTTGAGGTTCTTCAAGAAACGATGAGAGAAAATAATGTAAGCCTTAGAATGCAAAACAAACTCTTAGCCAAATTAGCGCCTATGAATAAGGACGTTATTAATCATTAAACAAAGATAGGCATATGCGAATTTCGATAAAGTTAAAGTTAATTGCTGTTTTTGGTCTTCTCGTTCTCATTTCGGCTTTTATTGGATTCAATAGTTATAGACAAATTGAACAGACAGGGAAGTTGGTTTATACAACTTACGATAATACCCTCATGGCCGGTCAATTTGCTCAAGCTGTTAAATACGATTTCTCTAAACATTCTAATTTAATTCAACAAGCACTTCTTGCAAAAGATATTAAAACGTTTGAATCAATTGAAAAAAAAATAAGCCGATCATTTGAAACACTTCTTGAAGACCTGGCCGTGGTGAAAGAGAGATCACTTAGTACTAACAAAGAAACTCTTACCTCAGCAATTGAATACGATCTTGAAAAAATTAAGAGTGTTGAAAATATTCTTATTGGAATCAAACAAAGACGGCTTGAGAAAAAAAATACAAAATCTATCGATCTTTACGAGAGCTGGACCTCAAATAAGCTTGCTCAGAAGGTGGTCAAAGATGCAGAAAAGATTTTTGATGACTCAGCAGAAAATGGATATCTTTTTAGACTAGACTCTGAAGAGCTCATTAATAAAAATCTAAAACAAACTTCTTTGGCAACATCACTTGGTGTTGGTTTAAGTATTCTTTTCTCGTTAGTTGTGGCTTTTCTCATTATTAGACCGTTAAGAAGGCTTGAGAGAGTTTGTGATACTGTTAAGGCTGGTGATTATTCAAAAAGATCAACGCTTAAAAATAATGATGAATTCGGTGACCTTTCTGATTCTTTAAATATCATGCTGGAAGCTATTGAGGATAAAGATCAAGGCATGGAGACACTTTTGGCTTCACTACCATTTGGTCTTTTTTATATAGACGAGCAAGGACTTATATCTAAAGAAAGATCTCCTAAAACTGATCAGTTAATTCCTAATATGAAGAGTCTTACCCACATCTCTGAAGTTTATGAAGCATTACTGCTTAAGGATGTAAGAGTTATGGATGTTGTTGAGACTGCTTTCTCAGGTATGTTGGGATTTGATTCCGCAATGAAATTACTTCCAAGTAGAGTCGATCTTAGTGAGAGAAACCTAGAGATATCTTTTAAACCTATTAACGACGAGAAGGGATCTCTTATTAGAATCATCGTTATTATTAGAGATATCACTGAACTTATTGCCTCTCAAAGAAAAGCTAAAATGCTAGAGAATCAAGTTAAAAGAGTCTCCTTTGTTTCGTCAGATATTAGTGGTTACTTTGGTTTTGTAAAAGAGACGGATGACTTGTTATTAGGCTTTATGAGAACCATTAGCATTGAGGATCGTCTGAGAGATCTTCACTCTATAAAAGGTTT
>Ga0307930_1000335_pt1 | contig 36783 bp, 35 predicted proteins | sample OrgLakmetageno46_FD_203161 | JGI IMG/M metagenome (GOLD analysis project Ga0307930, IMG submission 203161) | Saline water microbial communities from Organic Lake, Antarctica - #46 | ecosystem: Environmental > Aquatic > Non-marine Saline and Alkaline > Saline | place: Antarctica: Organic Lake...
CTTGGAAAAAAAGTTGGGTTTGTCTAAGTAAGCGTCGTTGCCTTAAGAGGGGCTGAATTAACCTCGTAAAAATATCAAACGCCCAGTTCATTGAAAGATTATTGGGCGTTTTTTTACAATTAGGTTCAACTATTCAGGCATTAAATGAGTGCTGAAGGGCTTCATTCTATCCATGCTGAATTGACCATCAACAAGTAAGTTGACGGTTTTCCTGATCAATTTAATTTTGTAAGCGTATAAATTTTATTAGCAGTCTAAGGTGAAAGGAAGCAAGATGAACGCAAAATCCGACGCGTTTAGGTCTGTAATATCTCATATTAGAAACTCCGGGCTCTATAGCGCGCTAAATGCTGACCTGAGCCTCCCAAGCCTTTTTGTTTACCGCTACTTGCTCGATCAACCTAATGACATTGTTAACCTTCAGAAAGACATTCAAGACTTACCTTTTTTTCCAGAACGACTGAATGCAAGCTATCAGGATGAATGGATTATTTTTTGTAAAAAGGCAGTCAGTAAATTAGGATTTAAGGATCTCAGTAAACTCAATCTAGCATTTTTAACAGATGAACTGAATGCAGATGATCCGCGACGTTTGATAGACCACGAATACCAAAGACCAGAGACCTTGATATGGTTAAAAAAACGCCTAATATGTATGCAAGACAGTGAAGAATTTGATAAGCAGTTTCAACAGCTCTGTCTAATTGAAAGCCTGTTTTCTGGTAATCAGGTTGCTATATTAAAAAGCCAACAACAACGAAAAATAGAAGATTTTATTAAATAGTCAAAAAGAAGTGCACCAAAAAACAGCTTGTACGTACCTATTTACATAAAACAACAATTAGGAAAAATTATGTTCGGTTTATTCAAATCTAATCCAACAAAAAAGCTTCGCAAAGCTTACGACATGAAACTAGAGCAAGCGATGCATGCTCAGCGCAAAGGCGATATCAAAACATATTCAATGTTAACTGCTGAATCAGAGTCCATATGGATCGAAATACAAACCATCGAAGAAAAAGACAAAAATAAATAAGCAGTAAGGTTCTCTCTACTTGCTTATATTTCTAGCGAATGGCTTTTACATCTTAGCCATGGCGCTTTTTACAGCCTAGTATGCAATCAATCACCGCGCTATTTTTTAAAAAAAGTAACAATGAAGTACTACCCCGCAGCCCATTTGATGTATATTCCCCCCCTTCGCTGAAACAGTTGCTAATTAACCTGCGATAATTCGCAGAAAAAGACCAACAGCGACTGTTTCTGAAAGATGAATTAAGGGTAATAAATGGCTTGGCAACAATTAAAAATTAACGTGAAAGCTGAACATGCTGAAGCCGTTGGCGATATGCTGTCGGCCAACAAAGCACAAGCTGTCACCTTTGTTGATGCTAAAGACACTCCTATGTACGAACCTAAACCGGGCGAAGTATTACTATGGCCTGATACCCAAGTGGTTGGATTATTTAATGCCAGCGATGACCTAAACTTGGTTATTAAGCATTTGCAAAAAGTCAAAGCGTTGGGCAAAGATTTTGTGCACGCCGTCGATCAATTAGAGGATAAAGATTGGGAGCGCGAATGGATGGTAAATTTCCATCCTATGCAGTTTGGTAGACGCTTATGGATCTGTCCAAGCTGGTTAGATGCCCCTGACCCAACTGCCGTTAATATATTACTCGATCCCGGCTTAGCCTTTGGCACCGGCACTCACGCAACCACATCGTTATGCTTACAATGGCTGGACCAAGCTGACGTAAAAGACAAAACAGTCGTCGATTTTGGCTGCGGCTCCGGCATCTTAGCCATTGCAGCACTCAAACTGGATGCAGCAAAAGTGATTGCTATCGATATTGACCCGCAAGCATTGCAGGCAACCATGGACAACGCTTCTCGCAATAAGGTAGCAAGTCGACTTTCAGTGTTTTTACCTGCAGACCAGCCAGAATTGAAAGCAGATATAGTAATGGCGAATATTTTGGCCGCTCCATTAAAAGAATTGAGTGCTGTAGTATCAAATTATTGTGCCAAAAACGGGCAACTTATTATGTCTGGCATATTGATCGAGCAAGCCGAAGACGTAAAATCACATTATGAAAATCAGTTCACTTTTCAACCAACCGAAATACAGGGCGAATGGGTTCGACTTAGTGCAAAAAAACGCCATAACTAGTCGTTCAAAACTACTTTTTTATCTATTAAGTGCTTGTAATTAAAGGGATGCCCTGAAAAAAAATCAATTTAAAATTAATACTTAACTAATTGACATAAATCAAAATATTTTTTTTGAGGCATGTTATTTGGCCATTTGAAAAAACTTTGTGCTTTTTTTTTGTACAGAAAGTAGTAATATGCGCACATTGAAGCCCAAGGTAGACCAGTTACAATTTTGTGATCCTACGATAGTCGTTTTAAATTAGTATGCGTAGGAAAATAGGAATTTTAAGTGAAAATTGGTCCTTACATCTTAGACAACAACTTGATACTTGCTCCAATGGCTGGAGTAACAGATAGGCCTTTTAGGCAGTTGTGTAAAACTATGGGCGCAGGTCTGGTTGTATCTGAAATGCTATCGAGTAATCCGAGAGTGTGGAACACAACTAAATCGCAACTAAGAATGAATCATCAAGGTGAATCGGGTATACGTTCGGTGCAAATTGCAGGTTCAGAGCCATCATTAATGGCCCAAGCAGCGCAGTTTAATGTCGATAATGGTGCACAAATCATCGATATCAATATGGGCTGCCCGGCTAAGAAAGTGAATAAAAAGTTTGCAGGTTCTGCCTTGCTGCAACAACCCCAATTGGTTGAGGCTATTGTGAAAGCAGTAGTCGATGCAGTAACAGTTCCTGTTACTTTGAAGATCCGTACAGGGTGGGACACTGATAACAGGAATGGTGTTCAGATTGCTCAAATTGCTGAAGCAAATGGCATTCAATCACTTGCAGTACATGGAAGAACGCGTGCCTGTATGTATAGAGGGAATGCGGAATACGATACGATCAGAGAGATTAAAGGGACTATCAGTATTCCAGTGATCGCTAATGGAGATATCATGTCCGTAGATGACGCGAAAGAAGTTCTTAGATACACCGGGGCAGATGGAATAATGATTGGCAGAGGAGCACAAGGTAACCCTTGGATTTTTCGTCAAATTAGTCATTTTTTGAGTACCGGAGAATATTTATCAGAACCATCAATAGCTGAAAAATTAGACGTGCTTACACGGCATATTCAAAATGTTCAGCAATTTTATGGTGATACGACGGGAGTGCGTATTGCTAGAAAACATGTTGGTTGGTATGTCGATAAGTATGATTCAGATAGAACCTTTCGGCGCGCATTTAATGCTATCGAAGAGGGCGAAAGCCAAATTGAAGCATTAGTTGCTTATTTTTCATCGCTGCCAGAGCTAGACAATTTGTCTGTATCGCCTGCGGCATAGTTTTTACTTAATAAAGAGCAGTAAAAGTATTATGTTCGATCAAAACTTAACTTCACCATTTACAACAACGGTAACTACGCCAACCCAAGCTCAAACTCAAAAGCCTCTTAGAGCGTCAGTTAAGCAAGCGGTTAATAAGTATTTAAAAGAACTAGAAAATCAAGATATAGACAACTTGTATGACTTAGTTCTCGCTGAAATTGAATCGCCGTTGTTGGAAGAAGTAATGACATACACCCGTGGCAACCAAACAAGAGCAGCAAACTTAATGGGGATCAATCGCGGTACATTACGTAAAAAACTCAAACAATATGGCATGAATTAATAAAGCTTTGATTGTTGTTTTGGCATTATATGTTGTCTTATATTGCCAAAACTCACCCCCCAAGTTTTACATTCGTCAATAAAATTAAAGCTGATGTGTATTAATCCAGATCAGCTTTTTTATTGTCTTTAAAATGTCTTAAACAATCACTTTAGACACCTGTAATTAGCTTTACGCGTTAAAAATAATTAGCAAACGACTGCTTCACGCCCTCGTAGTTTCGGATGGCATGAGCATGCTCATCTTGATATTCGGGAATAAGCTCAATAAGCTCAAACATAGAGATTTCCAACGAGTTTATTTGCTGCCTGATTTCAAGTCTCTGGGCACGCACCAAACCATCAGCTATCATCAAATTATTTTTATCTAGTATCACGTCTTCAAAATTTTCAATTCTTATGTAAAGACGCTCTAAAGCCTCATCGGCTGAATCCATAAGGCGCCATGCAGAATAAATTTGCTTGCCATCGGTGAGACCACGTAAAAATACAGGCGCTAAATCTTGTGGACAATTTCTATTATAATTTTGTCCTTTCATTCCAAGAAAAAAACCATTGGTCTGAGTGCAGTACTTTTCAGACCCTTCGTCGTGACCACGCAAATAATCCTCAATATTTGCAGTGATACCATATTCAGCACATTCTTGACGGTGTTGTGAAAACTGCGAGTCAAGAACACCAGCAACGCCATCTTCATAGCCAATTGCTTGCCAATTAGCTGTTTTGCACTCTGCTTGGTTCATATTTGCGCAGCCACTAGTGCCAATGATGTTGAGTGTTACGAGTGAAATTAACACTGACTTTCTTATGTTCATACGATTATCCTTTGGTAATTCGTAGCTGCATCGTTAATTGTATTAATACAGACCGTCAAATTCAATTTAGCACTGCTTAAAGCACAGTATAACAAGGTGCTTGCGATAGAAGGTATTATATTCTGCAACATCAACCAATATTTTTGATGCTAAAAACAGCAAAATTTAGTATCATCTGCGCCCATTTAAAGACCGTTAAATCCCTCAATTTGTTAGTTATAAAACGCTGACTGCAGAATCAATAACGTTAAAGCTATTACTGTAAAGCCAATAACCGTAGAGAACACAATGCAAAAAGCTAAACCTATCCAACGAGCCTTATTAAGCGTTTCAGACAAAACCGGTATCATCGACTTCGCTTCGACCTTAGTTGACCAAGGCGTAGAGCTTCTTTCTACCGGCGGGACCGCCAAATTATTGAGAGAAAATGGAATATCTGTCAAAGACGTTTCTGAACACACTGGGCAAGCAGAAATAATGGATGGTCGCGTCAAAACGTTACATCCTAAAATTCATGGTGGTATTTTAGGTCGCCGTGATCTTGACCAAAGCGTAATGCAGGAACAAAATATCGCGCCTATCGATTTAGTGGTTGTCAACCTTTATCCATTCGCTGCTACCGTGGCAAACCCGGATTGTAGCCTGGCCGACGCTGTTGAAAATATAGATATTGGCGGCCCAACGATGGTGCGTGCTGCAGCTAAAAACCATAATGATGTCACTATTGTGGTGAACGTTAATGATTACGCTACAGTGATGCAAGAAATGCAAGCCAATCGGGGCAGTGTAACTTTCGCTACGCGTTTTGATTTAGCCATCAAAGCGTTCGAACATACAGCGGAATATGACGGCATGATTGCTAACTACTTCGGCGCTAAAATTGAAGAGGTGAGTCAATCATGTGAGGAAGATTGCGGGCATGATCATAGCGAATTTCCGCGCACATTTAATATTCAAATGACCAAAAAGCAAGACCTGCGCTACGGTGAGAACAGCCATCAAGAAGCCGCTTTTTATGTTGAGAACGAAATACAGGAAGCGTCAGTTGCCGCGGCAGAGCAATTACAGGGTAAAGAATTATCCTTCAACAATATTGCCGATACTGATTCAGCACTTGAATGTGTGAAAGAATTCGAAGAGCCAGCCTGCGTTATCGTAAAGCATGCCAACCCTTGCGGTGTGTCAATTGCTGAGGATATTTATGCAGCATATGACAACGCTTATAAAACAGACCCTACGTCAGCGTTTGGAGGCATTATCGCCTTTAACCGTGAATTGGATGCTAAAACTGCCCAAGGCATTATTGACCGCCAGTTTGTTGAGGTCATTGTTGCCCCTGCCGTAAGTGCTGAAGCGCAAAAAATAATATCGGTAAAACAGAACATACGCTTGCTTGTCTGTGGTGAATGGCAAGGTCAATTAACTGAAGGTTATGATTTTAAACGCGTTAACGGGGGCTTGTTGGTACAAGAAAGAGATTTCGGTATGGTCGAAAAAGATGACTTAACCATAGTTACTGAAGTGCAGCCGACTGATAAGCAATTAGACGACTTACTATTTTCTTGGAAAGTCGCGAAATACGTAAAATCAAACGCAATAGTATATTGCCGCGACGGCATGACTATTGGCGTTGGCGCTGGTCAAATGAGCCGTGTATATTCTGCAAAAGTAGCAGGTATTAAGGCGGCTGATGAAGGTTTGCAAGTTGAGGGCTGCGTTATGGCCTCAGACGCCTTCTTCCCATTCCGTGATGGTATTGACGCAGCTGCGGCGGCCGGTATTAAAGCGGTTATTCAACCAGGCGGTTCAATGCGTGACAATGAAGTTATTGCAGCAGCAAATGAGCACGGCATCGCGATGGTATTCACAGGTATGCGACACTTTAAGCACTAATATATTCCAGCTATAAGATACCCATAAGATAAGTGTGGGGTAGCGTTCGAAGGGACGGTTGGTTTTTTGTTCTTCTTTTTATAAAAAACCAACCAGCCCAAGTTAACAAAATTCAGTAAATTGAGAAAGTAAATGAAAGTATTGGTTATTGGTGGTGGTGGTAGAGAGCATGCTTTGGCGTTTAAAGTGGCCGAATCAAAATTGGTCACCGCGGTTTTCGTTGCGCCCGGCAATGCCGGCACTGCACTTGAACCTAGACTAACTAACGTTACGATAGCAGCTGAAAATAACCAAGCATTGTTAGATTTTGCTTTGTCTGAAAAAATAGGACTCACTATTGTTGGCCCTGAAGGACCATTAGTTGCTGGTATTGTCGATTTATTTCAATCACATGACTTAGCTATTTTTGGCCCTACAAAAGGAGCTGCTCAGCTAGAAGGCTCAAAAGCATTCACCAAAGACTTCTTAGCTCGACATAAAATCCCAACCAGTGACTATGCTAACTTTACTGAAATAGAGCCTGCCCTTGCTTATGTGCGAGAAAAAGGCGCGCCTATTGTGGTTAAGGCAGATGGCTTAGCAGCAGGAAAGGGGGTTATTGTGGCAATGACGTTGTCTCAAGCAGAAGATGCGATTAAAGATATGCTTGCTGATAACGTGTTTGGCGACGCTGGGAGTCGCGTTGTTATTGAAGAATTTTTGGATGGTGAAGAAGCCAGCTTCATTGTCATGGTGGACGGTAAAAACGTTCTGCCCTTTGCTACCAGCCAAGATCACAAACGTGCTTACAACCAAGATCAAGGACCAAACACTGGTGGTATGGGCGCTTATTCACCCGCTCCTGTAGTCACGCCTGAAATTTTTGACCGGGTGATGCAAGAAATCATTGAACCAACTGTAGCAGGCATGGCTGACGAAGGTAATGCTTACTCCGGGTTCCTTTATGCAGGATTGATGATTGATGCTAACGGCACACCAAAAGTCATCGAATACAACTGTCGGTTTGGTGATCCTGAAACCCAACCGATGATGATGCGCCTGCAATCTGACTTAGTGCAACTGTGCATATTAGCTTGCAAGCAACAACTCGACACAGCACAAATTGACTTTGATGAGCGCGCTGCTGTCGGCGTGGTACTTGCTGCTGCAGGCTACCCTAGTGCATATCCAAAAGGCGACGAGATACACGGCTTAGATGACGCAGCCGTATTGCCAGGTAAGGTATTTCATGCAGGCACCAGGATAGATGGTGATAAGATTGTGACCAATGGCGGTCGCGTTTTATGTGCAACTGGTTTGGGTAAAACGGTGACCGAAGCTCAGCAAAATGCATATGCTTTAGTTGATGCAATCGACTGGCAAGGTGTCATGTTTAGAACCGATATTGCGTATCGTGCGATCGCGCGTGAAAACAACGAGAACTGAAAAACACCTTGACTCCTGTTCAGGGTTGCTTATAACTAGGGTAGTTCAATTACCCTAGAAGCCTATGTCATTAAAACACCCTATTATTGCAATAACCGGTTCATCCGGTGCTGGCACGACCACAACGACTAATGCTATCCGGCATATATTTCGCAACCTAAAGGTGAATTCAGCCTCTGTTGGCGGCGATAGCTTTCATCGTTTCACGCGTCCTGAAATGGAAGTTGAGATCCGAAAGGCACAGGAACAAGGTCGGCATATTAGCTATTTTGGCCCACATGCTAACGATTTCGAGTTACTGAGTAAGTTGTTTGTAGAATACGGCGAAACAGGCAAGGGCCAGCACAGAGAGTACTTGCATAGCTTTGATGAAGCGGTGCCATTCAACCAAATGCCCGGCACTTTTACACCTTGGCAAGACTTACCTGAAAATACCGATTTACTATTCTATGAAGGCTTACACGGTGGCGTTAAGACCGACGAGGTTGATGTCGCCTCTCGCGTTGACTTGTTAGTAGGCATGGTACCTATCGTAAACTTGGAGTGGATCCAAAAAATTGTACGTGATACCACCGACAGAGGCCATTCTCGTGACGCAGTCATGAGCAGCATTGTGCGCAGTCTGGACGATTACTTTAATTACATTACGCCGCAGTTTTCGCGCACCCATGTTAACTTTCAGAGAGTGCCTACGGTTGACACATCGAACCCATTTAGTGCCCGCGAAATTCCGACTCAAGATGAAAGTTTTGTAGTCGTGCGTTTTCGTCGTGAAATGAAAAGTGTCGACTACCCTTATCTCCTCAAAATGATCGACGGTGCATTCATGTCACGCATCAATACGATTGTTGTGCCTGGCGGCAAGATGGGCCTAGCAATGGAATTAATTTTAACACCGTTAATTGAAGAGTTACTCGATCGAAAACGCCGAGCAGGTTACCAAATGGATTGGTTGGCAGAAAAATAAATAGAGCGATAAATAAATTCCTCCTCCGGACAACAATTTAGCTCAAATTTTGAGCTTTTTTTGCCATTAAGTATTGTATAAAAATAGCAAAATGCTATCTCGTTAATGTAATGAAGAAAAACAGGTATAGATTCATATCTGACATCATTTGTAACAATCATCACCCTATCCCCTCTTTCGACTTTGTCATTGATGGCATATAATGTGACTTAGTAAATAAACAGTTGAGTGATAGCTATGGGTCAGGAAACCTCGAAGATTTTAGTTGTTGATGATGACATGCGTTTACGCTCTTTGTTAGAGCGATACTTAGTCGAGCAAGGCTACCAAGTTCGCACTGCTGCTAATAGTGAGCAAATGGACAGATTGTTAGAGCGCGAAAATTTTCATTTAATGGTTCTAGACCTAATGCTACCTGATGAAGACGGTTTGTCTATTTGCAGACGTTTACGTCAACAAGAAAATCAAATCCCGATCATTATGCTAACCGCGAAAGGTGATGAAGTAGACCGCATTATAGGTCTTGAAATGGGCGCAGATGACTATCTACCCAAACCGTTTAACCCCAGAGAACTGCTTGCCAGAGCAAAAGCGGTTTTGCGGCGTAAAACAACCGAAGCGCCCGGAGCACCTTCGCAGTCCGAGCAAGTCGTAAGCTTTGGTAGTTACAAACTCAATTTAGCCACCCGCGAAATGTCAGATAATGGTAAACCGTTAACACTCACAAGTGGTGAATTTGCCGTTTTAAAATCCCTAGTAACACACGCTCGCGAGCCACTTTCACGCGACAAATTAATGAATTTAGCCCGCGGTAGAGATTACAGCGCATTGGAAAGAAGTATCGACGTACAAGTTTCTCGACTGCGCAGAATGCTTGAGGAAGACCCCGCTAACCCACGCTACATACAGACAGTCTGGGGCTTAGGTTATGTATTTGTGCCCGACGGTGCAGTAGACGTTTAATTCACGTGCGATTACTTCCTAAAAGCACCTTTGGGCAAACAGTTGTGTTGATTGCAGGTTTACTGCTGATCAACCAAATCGTGACCTACATATCTGTCATCAATTATTTTATTCGCCCCAGCTACCAGCAAATAAACGCCTTAGTTGCCACCCAAGTTGAACAGATATTTTTACAGGGCCTCAATTCCCCGGATAACCCCCTGCATGAAGAATTTATGGAAACCACTGGTACGCGCTTTCATACAACAGAAACAGCTATGCATGCCGGATTGCGCGACGCTACTTATTACAGCTTTATGTCTGATGAAATTTCAAGGCGCCTTGGTGGTGAAACCGATGTTAGAACCACTGGTGGCGTTAATTATTTAATTTGGATACGTCCACCGCAAGACCCCAATATTTGGATTTCAATTCCAATGCAAGGCTTGGAAGAAAGCGACTTTTCACCACTTACCATCTACCTCATTGTCATCAGTATTTTGAGTGTTGCTGGCGGTTGGTTATTTGTAAGGCGATTAAATAGTCCCTTGCAAGCGCTGCAAAAAGCCGCACACAAGGTGGGTAAAGGGCAGTTCCCCGACCCGTTGCCACTTGAAGGTAGTAGTGAAATGGTAGCGGTCACCAGCGCCTTTAATAAGATGTCACAAGGCATTCATCAACTAGAAAGCGATCGCGTATTGATGACCGCAGGTATATCACACGACTTACGAACGCCGTTAACTCGGATCCGTTTGGCCAGTGAAATGTTGCCCGACGATCAGGATTGGGTGAAAGACGGTATTGAGCATGATATTGAAGACATGAATGCAATTATCGACCAATTCATTGACTACGCGCGACAAGACCAACAAGAAGCATCTGAAAACGTCGACTTAAACCGCCTTATAAAAGAGCTCATTGAAGGTAGATTGCTTGAGTTTGGACATACTATTGAACTACAAGTAGCAAAGTTACCGAATGCAAAGTTACGCGTTATTGGCATAAAGCGCGTGCTAGATAATTTGATTGAAAACGCCTTTCGATATGGTAGCAAGAATATTTGTATTATCACCAAAGTTGATCATCAATCCAAATCCTTAATTTGCAATATACGCGACTATGGCAAAGGCATTCCTGAATCTGACATTCCAATGCTATTCGCGCCATTCGCACAGGGCGACAAAGCACGTGGCTCAATTGGATCAGGACTTGGTCTCGCCATAACCAAACGCATTGTCGAAAGCCACGGCGGTAAAATGCTATTCACGGATCAGGCATCTGGTGGTCTTTCTGCTGGCTTTAGTCTTCCCTATAGTACCTAACTCACCTTTATTTTGCTGGCTTAAGCCTTTGCGCTGTCATAAACACAAGAATAACAAGAAGGTACTATAAAATACCAATAGCGCCATTAACCGCGATACTCGCGAGTGAACCAGTGATAATCAATAAATACATGACCATCGGCAATTAGTGCCTTTGCTCATCAACCACCACATTGTCAGCATGAATATTTTCAACATCAATGGCATCAAAACGATATTCTTGATGACAAAACTGGCAATTCATTACAACAGCACCTTCTTGCGCTACAATCTCAAGCAAATCAACTTTAGACACATTTTGTAATGCAATGGCACTGCGTTCTCTTGAGCAATCACAACTAAAAGTAACCGGCTGAGACTCAAACAGACGTATTTTTTCTTCGTGGTACAAGCGGTGCAAAATTTCTTCCGTTGGCAAGCTAAATAACTCTTCAATTTTTAGCGTGTTCATCATGTGACCTAAATGTTCGAAATCAGAATTTTCGTCAGCTTGAGATGTTTCGCTACTTTCAGGGACCACCTGCAACAACATACCAGCGGCAACAGCGCCGTTGTTATCGCGTTGCGTGAACAAACTCACCTTTGTTAGTAACTGTTCGGATTGCAAAAAATAGTCTTCTAAGCATTCCGCCAATGTCGGCTTGTCCAGCGCCACAATACCTTGATAACGTTCACCATCTTTAGGCGCTAATGTAATAGCCAAACAGCCTTTTTTAAATAAATCGGCAAAACCAGAGGGCAACTTAAATTGTTCGTTCCAACGCGCAACACCCCGTAGCTTTTGGTCATGAGTGCCATTAATAACCACATATTTAACCAAGCCTTCGCTTTGAATTTGCAGGGAAACTTCGCCTTCAAATTTCAGTGTTGCTGTCAATAAACAGGCAGCCGCCATTAGCTCACCCAAAAGATCTTGAATAATGGAGGGATAATCATAAGAGTCTAAAATACCCTGATAACTATCGCACAATTTGACTAATTCGCCGCGCACATTGCGATCTGCAAATAAGAATCTATCTAACTGGTCTTGCTTAACTGTCATAAATCTCTACTTAACTCGTAAACTATCTATTGATGTTTAAATTGAATAATTTGTCGACGCTGCTTTTTATCCGGTCGACCGTCTGGTCTTGGGCTATGAAAAATGCTTAATTTTCTGGCCACTGCATTCTTTTCACGAAGTGCAATACTCTCTGCTGTCTCCTCATACAGTAATTGCGCCAATTGTGCGCTTCTACGCTGCCCGATAACCTCTTTGACTATGACTGTTTTTTGATCAAAACCGGCTGGAATTTGAATGGTCGCGCCCACTTCAACCAACTTGCTGGATTTACAACGCTGTTTATTATACTGAACCTTGCCCGATTGCACTAATTCTCTGGCAATCGCACGTGTTTTACAGAACCGTGCAGCCCATAACCATTTATCAATTCGCACATTTTTTGCATCTTGATCCGTCTTAGCTATATTATTTTGCCAGGCTTTTTTTTTGTTTGTATTTGCACTATCTTGTTTTTTCATTGTCTTTTAGCTATCACCAGTTATTTTTAATTATAAAAAATTGTATCTCTTATGATCTTTGCTATTGTTCAGGTCCTTATGACTAGATATGATGGGTACAGTTAAAGTTTATAATATTAATATTACAGAGAAAATGACAGTAACAAATTTATCATTGCGATCTGCTTTAAGAATGTATGGTCAGCACCAAAACAAAATCATACTTGTGATTGTTGTGTTGCTCTCGCTATATCTTATTGCATTCGCAGCTGAGCTCACTTGGCGACTCATACCGCAGCCGAAATCGTCACAATCAGAGCTACTTAATAATGTTAACACTTCACCGGTCCAATCTGCATCTCGTTTGGACATATTACCACTGACTAAATTGAATTTATTTGGCAACCCTGAAGCAAAACCGATTGTCACTAAGTTAGCTGAGATCACCGATGCACCCGAAACTAAATTAAACCTGACACTGACTGGTGTTGTTTCAAGTGCAGACCCCAAAATTGGGGCAGCCGTTGTAGAAAACAATAGGAAACAAAATACTTATGGCGTGGGTGATAAGATTGATGGCACCAATGCCACGTTAGACCTACTCTATATTGACCGCGTGATTATAAAAAACGGCTTGACTCGCGAAACACTGATGCTGGACGGCATCGATTTTAATCAAGCAAATCAAATTAGGCAACAAGCATATCGTCCACCAGCACAAGAATTTGAAACGCCACAAGACTCTGTTGAATTCCAAATGCCTGAAGGTGATTCAGCTCAGTCCTCTGCTAGCGTCAGGGAAATGCGCCAGCAAATTAATCAGTCGCCAACCAGCTTCACCGACTTTATTGCCATCAGACCTCATGCACCGAATGGAGCGTTAATTGGCTACCGAGTCTCTCCGGGCAAACAAGCTGAATTTTTCAGTGATGTCGGATTGCGCTCAGGCGACGTTATTACCCAGATCAATGGATTAGATTTATCTGATCCAGCACAATCATTAGAATCAATAAACGTTCTTAGAGAAGCGCAATTTCTGCAGTTGGAAGTGCTGAGGGGCGATGATGCTTTGTCACTTGACATCGACATTCCGTCGTCTGAAGAATAATTAAAAGGGTCGTATTATGAGGCAGGACAGCCAAAGAACCAACAGCATTCGTCAATTCTTAAAGATGACAGCAATTGCTGCAAGTATAACGGCAACCTTGTTCGCTGCGGGTCATGCTTACGCAACGGAATATAGTCCGAATTTTAAAAATACCGAAATTACCGAATTTATTAATATTGTCGGTAAAAACCTACAACGGACGATTATCGTCGACCCTAATGTGCGCGGTAAAATAACCGTTCGTAGCTACGACTTATTGACGGAAGAGCAATACTATCAATTTTTTATGAACGTGCTGCAAGTATATGACTTTGCGGTTGTTGAGATGCCAAGTGGTATACTCAAAATAGTCCGTTCAAAAGACGCCAAAACATCAAATATCCCCGTCGTCGATGGCGATCTTCTGAAGGGCGATGAAATGATTACCCGCGTACTTCCTGTATACAATGTACCAGTACGTGAACTTGCACCAATTCTTCGGCAATTGAATGATCAAGCGGGCGGCGGAAACGTGGTGAGCCATGACCCTTCAAATGTAATGATGCTAACTGGACGCGCAGCGGTGGTAAATCGCTTAGTAAAAATTATCGAAAGCGTTGACCGCGCAGGTGATGAAGAAGTAGAGGTCATCAAACTTAAATATGCGTCTGCGACCGAAATGGTACGCATCATTGAAAGCATTAATAAATCGCAAGGTAAGTCAGCCGGTGGCGTGGGTAAATCAGACCCTCGTGTGGTCGCAGATGATCGTACAAACAGCATCATTGTCAGCGGCGATATAAAAGCTCGTCAGCGCTTAATTAAACTTGTTAGCCGCATGGATCAAGAGTTGGAAACCTACGGCAATACGCGAGTAATTAGCTTAAATTACGCCAAAGCTGAAGACTTAGTCAAAGTATTACAAGGCGTCAGCGCTGGTATTCAGGCCGATAATCAAGGTGGCACAGCAACCCAGCGGCGCGGTGGCAATAGCAATAGTGATATCAGTATAGATTCACATGAAGATTCTAACTCATTGGTCATTACTGCTGAACCCGACATGATGCGCTCACTTGAAGACGTTATCCGCAGACTCGACGTACGTCGTGCACAAGTGCAAGTTGAAGCGATTATCGTTGAAGTATTCGAGGGCGACGGCACCACATTAGGCGTACAGTGGGTATCAGAAGAAGGCGGCGGTACACAATTTACTAATGGTGTTATCGGAGTAGGTTCATTAGGTGTGGCCTTGCGTGAAGCGGAAAGTACGGAGGTGAAAGGCTTTACTACCAATTCAAATGCTGACACGGTTGCAACAACCACTACTGTGGAAGGTAACTATGCACCACTTGCTGCCTTACTGGGCGGCGCTAACGGTTTGCTTGCTGGGGTTGTCAACGATGGTTGGGGCGCCGTTGTCCAGGCGGTCAGCACTGACACCAATTCTAATATCCTAGCAACACCGCACTTAACCACAATGGATAACGAAGAAGCCTTCTTCATTGTCGGCCAAGAAGTGCCAATCATTACCGGCTCTGCTACGGGGTCGAATAACGCCAACCCATTCCAACAAGTTACGCGTCAAGATGTTGGTATTAAACTCAAAGTGACGCCGCAAATTAACGAAGGTGACGCGATTCAATTGCAAATAGAGCAAGAAGTATCCAGTGTATCTGGCGCAACTTCGGTTGATATTTCAATAAATAAGCGTGAAATCAAAACGACGGTTATTGTGGATGATGGCGGTACAATTGTGCTGGGCGGCCTGATTGATGAGGACGTTCAAGAGAGTATTTCTAAAGTGCCTTTACTAGGCGATATACCCATTCTTGGCCACTTATTTAAGTCAACAACAGTGAGCAAGCGCAAACGTAACTTGATGGTGTTCATTCGTCCTACCATCATACGTGATGGTATTACCTCAAATAAAATTAGCTTACAAAAGTATAATTATATTCGTGCAGAGCAGTTAAAACGTCAGTCTGAAGGCGTACCATTAATGCCATTTACCGAAGGCCCCGCCTTACCTGCATGGGATGATGTAATGAAATTACCACCTTCTTTTGACGATTACTTGCTAGACGAAGAAAAGAAAGCCAAAGAAGGTAACGATTAGCGATGTCTGACGTCATTAAGGATCTTAGCTTAGAAGAAACCGAGGCACTTGTTACCGACGAGGTCACACAAGGCGCACTTGGAGAGGCTGAACCCTTAGCTGCGCTGCAACTGCCATTCAGCTATGCCAAACGCTTTAAAGTGTTAGTCGAGTCAGCACACGAACCGGTTAAGGTTTACTATACGCCAAGCACAGAGTTGTCTGTATTTGCAGAGGTTAGACGCTTTCTAAAGCAAACCTTTGTGCTTGAAGAAATTGCTGAAAACCGTTTTGAAGAATTGCTGACCAGCAGTTTTCAGCGCGATTCAAATGCCGCCAAACAGTTAATGGAAGACTTAGGTAACGAAAGCGATTTGCTATCGTTAGCCGAGGACTTACCCGATACAGAAGACTTACTCGAAAGTGAAGGCGACGCACCGATTATTCGCCTTATTAACGCTATGCTCGGTGAGGCCATTAAAGAGGGTGCTTCTGATATTCATATCGAAACCTTTGAAAATCAGCTAGTCGTTCGCTTCCGCGTTGACGGTGTATTGCGTGAAATATTGCGTCCACACCGCAAAATGTCTTCTATGTTAGTGTCGCGTATTAAAGTCATGTCAAAAATGGATATCGCTGAAAAGCGTGTACCCCAAGATGGGCGTATAAGCTTGCGGATCGCTGGTCGTGCAGTTGATGTGCGTGTATCCACTATGCCCTCGAGTCATGGCGAGCGGGTTGTATTGCGCTTACTTGATAAAAATAACGCGCGACTTGATTTACAAGATTTGGGCATGACCCTAGATAATCGTAACCACTTTTCAAGTCTTATTCGCAAACCACATGGCATCATGTTGGTCACCGGCCCTACAGGCTCAGGTAAAAGTACCACCCTGTATGCCGGTTTAAGCGAGATAAATTCTAAAGACCGCAACATTCTTACGGTTGAAGACCCGATTGAATTCGACTTGGAAGGTATTGGTCAAACACAGGTTAACCCGCGTGTTGACATGACATTTGCAAGAGGCTTAAGAGCCATATTGCGCCAGGACCCGGATGTGGTTATGGTCGGTGAAATACGTGATTTTGAAACAGCACAAATTGCAGTACAAGCAAGTTTAACCGGCCACTTGGTGTTATCAACGTTGCATACCAATACCGCGGCTGGCGCCATTACTCGCTTAGAAGACATGGGCATTGAGCCGTTTTTGTTATCGAGTAGTTTATTGTCAGTGTTGTCACAACGCCTAATTCGTAAGTTGTGCAAGGAATGTAAAAAGCCTCACGAACCAACCCTTACTGAACGCGAAACATTGAACATTGCCAATGGCGAACAAGTGGTCATTTATCGCCCCGTTGGCTGCACTGCATGCAACCACACTGGTTACCGCGGCCGAACCGGTATTCATGAACAGTTGATCGTGGATGAACGTATCCGCGAAATGATGCACGAAGGCAAGGGTGAACAAGCGATTGAAAAGCACATACGCAAAACCACTCCTTCTATTCGTCAAGATGGCTGCGACAAAGTATTACTCGGAGTCACTTCTTTAGAGGAAGTATTACGAGTTACCAGAGAGGAATAATATGGCAGCCTTCGCATATAAGGCTATGGATGCCAATGGAAAATCCAAAAACGGTGTATTGGAAGGCGATAACGCCCGCCAAATCCGCCAACAAATTCGTGAGCAGGGTTTTATTCCACTTGAAGTTGAGCAAGTTGCTGAGCAAGAGAAGAAGAATCAAGCCTCCTTCTCATTATTTAAAGCTAAGATTTCGGCCAGTGAACTGGCCCTATTAACCCGTCAAATGGCGACGTTGATTGAATCAGCTTTGCCCATTGAAGAAGCCTTACTCGCCGTTGCTGAGCAGTGCGAAAAACCACGTCATAAAAACATGATGATGGCGGTGCGCAGCAAAGTGGTCGAAGGCCACGGATTTGCCGAAGCATTATCTGAATTTCCTTATGTTTTTGATAACCTATTTCGCGCCATGGTCGCCGCGGGTGAAAAGTCAGGACACTTGGACACGGTACTAAACCGACTCGCCCAATACACTGAAAACAGAGAAAAAACACGTAATCAGATTATTCAAGCCTTGGTCTACCCTTTAATAATGATGACTGTTGCTGTTGCTGTTGTGATTATGTTGTTAGTACAGGTCGTCCCTACTATTGTTGGCCAGTTTGATCAAATGGGACAAGAGTTACCCGCCATCACCAACGTTCTTATTACCATCAGTAATGCGGTGCAAAACTACGGAATTTATGCGGCTATTTTGCTTGTCCTAATTATATTTTTAGTAGCAAAACTGTTAACTATTCCTCGCCTACGATTAAAATATGATAAGAAATTATTGCGTATGCCCTTTGTTGGTCGTTTGACAAGGAGCACCAACACAGCAAGGTTTGCTCGCACGTTGAGCATTTTAACCGCCAGTGCTGTACCTTTATTAGAATCAATGCGCATTGCAGGCAATGTGTTAGAAAACCTTCACCTCAAAGGCGCAGTCAAAGAAGCAGCCTCAAAGGTAAAAGAAGGATCGAGCTTAAGAAACGCGTTGGACCACGCCAAAATTTTTCCACCGATGATGATGCATATGATTGCATCCGGTGAGCGTTCTGGCGAGTTACAACAAATGTTAGCGAGAGCCGCCGACAACCAAGATAGAGAGTTTGAGTCGACCGTGAGCATCTCTCTGAAAATATTCGAGCCCGTGCTAATTGTTGTTATGGCCGGTGTTGTACTATTTATAGTAATGGCAATTCTAATGCCTATATTGGCATTAAACAGTTTAGTCTAAGAGGTAGTTTTTATGAGTAATCAGACACATGTAATGGCGTTAAATAAACGCAAACAGGCAACTCGCAACGGCACAAAGCATGAGTTGGGCTTTACTTTAATCGAAATTATGGTGGTACTTTTTATTATCGGCATGATGGCTGCATTTGTGGCACCACAGATTTTCCAAAACCAAGGCACAGCCCAGATCAAAAAAGCGGCTGTTGATATTCAAACGCTCGAAGGTCAGCTGGAAATGTTTAAGCTACGCACCAATCGTTTTCCGACCACAGAGCAAGGATTAGAAGCGTTGGTAACCATGCCTACCATTGAACCTATTCCAAGAAATTACCCAAACGAAGGCTTTATCAAACGTCTACCGCTTGACCCTTGGGGGAATCCGTATCAACTACTTAGCCCCGGCGAAATCGATATGGTTGACATCTATTCTTTTGGACCCGATATGGAAGAAGGTACCGACGACGATATCGGTACTTGGAATATCAATGATTATCTTCAGTAAAAAAACGACTTAATAAAAGCGAGGGATAACGTGCGCAAGCAGCAAACAGGTTTTACACTCATCGAAATAATGCTCGTACTAGCACTGATGGGTCTGATGATCTCCGTTGTTTCCTACACCGCTCTTGGCACCAACAGCTACGACAAGGTCAACCAACAAGCAAAACGCTTTCAAGTCGTATTTGATATGGCCAGTGACTACGCCATATTGAATCAAGTTCAACTGGGCATTCGTATCGATGAAGAAGAAAGCACCTATACCTATGTTGCCCTCGATGATGATGACGAATGGGTAGAGTTAACCGGGCAAAAACTGTTTGAAAGCCATCAATTGCCCGAGGACATGACACTTCAGCTCTTCCTTGACGACTTACCATGGCAGCAAGAAGAGCAGCTATTTGACCGTAGCCTATTTGACGAAGAATTAAGCGTTAGTGACGAAGGTGTTGAAATAGGCAATGAAGAAGACATTGTGCCGCCGCCACCGCAACTATTTTTGCTTTCAAGTGGTGACCTTACGCCATTTGAATTAACAATTACGTTTGAAGACACATTCAGCAACGAGGACCCTCTTACCTTTACATTACGAGCTAAAGAAGTGACCCCAATAGAACGTATCGTGCCAGAGGACATGCAGCAATGAGTAAAGCATTGGCCTGTGCAAAAGGTGTTCAGTTTAAGCCTCAACAAGCTGGTTTTACGCTACTCGAAGTCATGGTCGCTATGTTTATTTTTGCCGTTGCTGGCGCCGCTATTATTAAAACCACGACTGAGCACATAAACTCTGTCGGCAAGCTAGAGGAAATGACCTTTGCCACTTGGGTCGCTAACAATCAACTGACACGCGCGACATTACAGTCTGAAAACACTTGGCCACCAAAAAATAATGAACGTGGCAGCGTCGACATGCTGGACCGAACTTGGTATTGGAAACAAGAAGTGCAAGCTACTACCGACGACGAGCTCAAGGCGATTATCATCTCTGTGGGCAACGACCCTGAATATAAAGGCACTATTCTTTCAGTCACGACCTATATAGCGAAGTCTAATGGGTAGACTCAATAAACACCCAATAAATACTAAGCAATCGGGTTTTACACTGATTGAAATTCTTGTTGCGATGTCTATTTTTGGGTTGATTGCGGTAGGTTCCGTTGCTATGTTGACCGCAGTTTCAGCTAAAAACGACTTATCAGACCAACGCATGCAATCACTGCAGACAATGCAACGAGCCATGCTGATTATTGAGCGCGATTTTTTGCAAATGGTGCCACGTAAAACCAGGCTAGAAGGCGAAGTTTCAGACACCTTAGTATTTGCCGGTAAGTTCGCTTTTGAAAGTGAAAGCGACGGTTTAGGCTTTGTGCGGTCAGGTTGGCATAATCCACAATTAACGTTACGCAGGAGCACATTGCAATCTGTCGCCTACAGAACTCAGAATAAAGAGCTACAGCGTTTATATTCGACTTATGTTGATAATGTGATTGGTTTTGAACCTAAAGTACGGGTTTTGCTCGAAGGCGTTGAGTCAGTAAGCTTCAAATTTTTAGAAAACTTTGATAAAAAATCATTTGAATGGGAAGACGCAACGTCAGTTGATGAACTCCCTATTGCAGTTGCCATTATTATTAAATCGGAAGTCTACGGCGAAATTCGACGCGAATTTAAGGTGCGTCGATGAAACTAAATCGAGTCAACGTTCAGTGCAAGTATGTATCCAACCTGCAAGCTAGCTCACAACGCGGTATTGCCCTTCTGGTTATTTTGCTTATTGTCGCTATTGTGAGCGTGCTAGCCACCGAAATGATGGCGCGATTACAGCTCAACATAGCCAGAACAGTAAACATCAAGGACAACAATCAAGCCTATTGGTATGCCGTCGGCGCCGAGCAATTCGCGGAAAAATCGTTGAACCAACTCATGACCTTGTCGCCTGATAGTATGAATTTAGGTCAGCCTTGGGCGCAAATATTTGAGTACCCAATTGACGGTGGTGGCATTCAAGCTGAATTAGTTGACTTGCAGTCTTGTTTTAATTTAAACACATTGAGCCTCCCTCAATCTCAGGAACCGCAAGACCGAAACAAAGCAGCTAATGGCTCTGCTCAAGTCTTTTTTAATCTCATGCTTTTAAGCATCGAAGATGTTGACTCATTTACCGCTGACACAGTGCGTGATTCGCTCATTGATTGGCTTGATGCCGACAGCGATATTACCGGTTATGGCGCTGAGGACGCAGAGTATGGGTCATTGCGTTTCCCCTATGTTGCAGCAAATGAATTAATGATAAATAAATCAGAACTACGTTTAATCAATGGCATAGAAGTCAGTGACCTGCGTAATTTACTGCCGCATGTTTGTGTTATCCCTGATTTAACATTTAACATCATGGAAATTAATATCAACACCGTAACTGAAGAAAATGCGCATGTGCTTGGCGCCATCCTGAATATCACGGTAGATGCCGCAAGACGTATTATAGCGTCGCGTCCACAGGATGGATTTGCGGATACTAACGATTTTTTCTCTGAACCAGAAATTATGGTCAAACAGTTAACCGACGAGCAGAAAAAGTGGTTCGTTTTAAAAACAAATTATTTCATGCTATTGACCAAAACCCGTTATAATAACGCGACATTTAAGATGACCAGTATTTTTAAACTCGATAGCGGTAGTGGAAGCGTTAGCGTGATAAGTAGAGAATTTGGAGGCATTAATTAATGGAAAAATTAGCGATCCGCTTGGGTTCAACACCTCACGATCCAGTTTACTGGCTGGTATGGTCTGACACTGAAAAAGAAATCATTGCATCGGGTGAGCTACCTGATATTAGCGGTTTAGTACAACTAAAAGAACGCGCACCTAATGCTGAAGTGGTGTGTATTGTGCCTGGTTGTGATGTGGTATTAAAAACCGTGCAATTACCCGCCAGAGCTAATCGAAAAGTGCTAAACGCGATCCCTTTCATGTTAGAAGAGGAAGTTGCGTCAGACATCGCAAAGTCATTTTTTGCATTCGGCAAACGCATCGGTGATTCGCAGCAAGTAGCCGTAGTTTTGCGTGAACAACTTGAATTTTGGCAAGACGCACTAAAGCAAGCTGACTTATATTGCGACTTACTTGTTCCCGATACACTCGCTTTGCCTTATTCGGAAAACACCATTAGCTTGTTAAGTTTAGGTCGCCATGAGCAATCTGCATTCATCGTTAGAGCAGATGAGTGGGCTGGATATCAAGGTGAAAAAAGTTGGACCTTGGTGCTTTTAGAGAAACAATTAAAAGCCAAACCACAGTCAGTGCTGACTTATTCAGAGCAACAACAGATAGAGTATTTAGAAGGACTTTTTGTACAACCTGATACCACTGAGGAAGTTACAAGTGACACTCCAACACTAACAGCAAACTACGATAAGCTGCCGATGCAGCTTCTGCTGGACGGTGCTTTAGAAGCTAACTTTAATTTACTACAAGGCGATTTTGAGCTTAAACGAAAAACCACCGCTCAGTGGGACAAATGGCGCATTACTGCCGTGCTTGCTGGCGTCGCCCTGTGTGTCAACTTAGTCAGTAAAACAGTTGAATTAAACTCAATTAAAAGCCAACGCCAAAGTATTGAAACGAGATTACAAACCAATATTAATCAAGGCTTTCCTGACTTACCCAAATCAAGAAATAAAGAAGCTGCGATTAAAAAGGCAATGGTGCGTCTAGAACAAGCTGGCGGTGGGATCTCAATGTTAGTGATGCTCACTCAAATGAGCCCATCTTTTGCCAGCACGGGTGTTACGCCACAATCAATTCGTTACGATGCTAGGCGCACAGAGTTGCGCATGCAGTCGGTCGCCAGTAACTTTGAATCTCTCGAAAAATTTCGTCGTGAAGTGCAAGCACTAGGCTTCGAGGTTGACCAAGGCGCAATTAATAATAAAGGCGACCAAGTGGTCGGAACGATCATTATCAAAGGCTAAACCTGCTATCAACCGCAGCCGTTTAGGAAAGCGATTAAGGCTTTAAAGACATGCTTCATCACCGCTGCTGATTTAATGCTGCAACTGGCAACGGCCAAGAAACAAGGGCGTCTGGAAAACTATATAAAAGCTACTAAGGTAAAAACATGAAAAAGTATTTTGGATGGTTTTATGCGCTCTCAGAGCGCGAACAAAAAATGGTTAGTTTGGCTGGCATAGTTTCCGTCTTCGTGATTTTCTATTTCGCATTATGGGCGCCACTAAACAGTACTTTGGCGCAGCAAAAAAGCTTGCTTGAAAGTCAAACTGCGTTTGCTTCGTGGGTAGATGAACAGGCTGTTAGAGCGGCAAAATTAAGACAGTCCGCTTCTGGTGCAAGCTATACAGGTTCACTCACACAAATGGTTAATCAAACCACTCGCACCAGCAACATCCAAGTCGCTCGTATGCAACCGGTCGGTGACAGCCTGCAAATTAGTATTGATGACGTGTTATTTACCGACCTCGTCACCTGGCTTGATGTGATCGAGCGCCGCGGCGTGGTCGTCATTCAATCCGACATAACCGAAACAAACAATGCAGGCTACGTGCAAGTTCGTCGCCTACAATTAGGAAAACGTTAAATGAGCGAAATAAAGCCTTGGAAGTGGGTCGTATTAGCTATTTTTACTTATGTAATTTTACTCATCGCTTATCTCCCGGCCATTCACATAGTTAACTACGTGCAAACTAATAACCCTCCATTACCTGTGGCGTTAGGTAAGGTTGAGGGTACATTGTGGACTGGTAAAGTAGACCAGATTATTACTCAAGGCATTGTTATCAGAAACGTAACTTGGGAATTATCGCCCTGGTCTTTATTCCTTGGTCAAGCAAATATTAACCTTAAGGGCGGCAGGATTAAAGACAGTGAGGAAGCGTATATAAAGGGCAATATTAGCGCGTCGCTGTTTAATCCAAAAAATGTAAGCGCACACGACTTAAAAGTATTTTTACCTGCACGTAGCGTAATGGCCCAAGTACGACTACCCGTTCCCGTGACAGCCGATGGTCGTTTTAGAGTTGATATAAAAGAATTTGAGTTTGACAATGCATGCGTCAACTTAACTGGCAAAGGAAGTTGGTTAAAAGGCACCGTTAGTGGTCCTACAGGCGTGATTGATTTCGGTAACTTCGATGCAGATCTTGCTTGTGAAGGCGACCAATTTGCAATACAAGTGTTGCCCCAGAACAAACTAAACCTTGATGCCACGGTATTATTGTCTGTTGCTGGAAAATACAAAATTAGCGGGCGTTTTAAGCCCTCGAATGATATGCCCAGAGAAGTCCATCAAGCCGCTAACTTTTTCGGAGCACCAGATAATCAAGGATTTCGTAAAATCGACTTATAAGCAGCGTTGCTATTCTCAATATTAGCGAGCGGTCGCCGACGATTTTGCCTTTGTTAATGCACCCGTTTGGAGTCGTTAAACAAATAGTTCAGGGTGAAAAAACACACTTAAAGTCATTAATGTCGCGCTCACATAGATACTTTTTCGCGTCTCTAGTCCATTGGTTAGTTGGCCAATGGCGCCGCCTTTTTGCTTAACATTTACCGTATTGAACATGTCGTCCATCGCTGGGCCAAGCTCTTCACCGATTTGAAGTTTTTGATATATTTGAGTAGGTAATGGCAGTGATGCCGTTCTGCCAGTTTGCAGTTTTTTTGCATTAGCAATACAGACCACAGCATAGGTACTAGGGATGTCATCTAAAATATCCACACCACCTTCATAACTCACGTAATAATCGGCCTCATGGTTCTGTTGGCAATACTTCACTCGATTGACAGCACCGTCCCGAGTTTCTTGAGTACTCATTGGTTGGTCACTGACTAAGGACGGCGCATCAACGGCAGTCACTTCAATTTCGTCATTAGCATACGCCATACAAAAACTCTTTCGAGCAGCTTCAATTTTGACCGGATTTTTAGACGCAATGATAATTTTCATAATGCTTTATTAATTCCTAAATTTGCAATGCTGTATAGATAGATGACTATTGCGGTGCCTTAAATAATATCGTCTAACAAACGCAAATAGTCGTTAGTCGTCACATGCCCATGTAATTTGTTTTCTGGCATTTTGCTATCCGGGTTGGTAATCCCTAGGGTGTAAGCTATACCGTATTCCTTTGCTGCATCTAGTATCACTTGACTGTCGTCTACAAATAAGGTTTTTGCTGGGTCAAACTTTAGGTGAGCGTGGAGTTGCTGCCATAACAATTGGGACTCTTTGGTAACACCAAACTGATGCGTCGAAATAAGCTCATCGATATGCTTATCCAATTGTGTCTTTTCTACTTTTAACGACAAACTTCCGGGGTGCGCATTCGTCACCAATACCACTTTTTTCTTGTTTACTCGTAATGCGCCTAAAAACGGCAGTGTATCGGGGCGAAGGCTAATTAAATGGGCTATTTCATGCTTCGCCTCAACGATATCTAAATCCAGTTGCTCGGTCCAATAGTCGAGGCAGTACCACTGTATTTGACCTTGTACTTTGGCACAGGAATCGCGCATTTCTTGCCTGCATTGTTGTAAACTTCTACCGTGTTTAAGAGCCAGCTTTTGCGGAATATGTTCAAGCCAAAATTGGTTATCAAAATGCAAATCGAGCAGTGTTCCATCCATATCTAATAAAACAGTTTCTATGTTATGCCAAGGTAAGAGTGCCAAGCGAATTTCCTTGTGATAATGTAGTATTATAAGATATTAATTAAAGCATAGTTTATCGTGAATCCGGAGTGAGTAAAATAGACAGTAAAAAAGAGTTACCTACAATTCATAAGACCGAAATAGTTGCTAAATCTAAGTTTTTCAAAGTAGAAAAGCTCGAGCTTGAATTTAGTAATGGCGTAACACGCGAATTTGAGAGAATGGTTGGCGGTGGGCGCGGGGCGGTTATGATTGTGCCATTAAAAGATGCTGATACCATGCTACTCATTCGTGAGTATGCCTGCGGTACACATTCTTATCAACTTGGTTTTCCTAAAGGCTTAATTGATCCAGGCGAAACTTCAGAACAAGCAGCTAATCGAGAACTACAAGAAGAAGTCGGTTACAAGGCCGGCAAATTGCATGCTTTGCAAACAGTGCACATGGCGCCGACATTCTTTGATGCGAAGATGCATATTTTGGTTGCTGAAAACCTAACACCGCAATCATTAGAGGGTGATGAACCTGAGCCTCTAGATGTGATCGAATGGCCAGCCTCAAAGGTCGATGAATTGCTCGCAAGAGACGACTTTGTTGAAGCCAGATGCATAGCAGCATTGCTGTTATTACAAAAGTGGATGAAGGAAAATAGTTAAGTGCACCATTCCATTGCAGAATTACTAGAAATTGCCAAAGAAGCGGCCTGCATTGCGGGTCAAGAAGTACTGGATATTTACGACAAAGGCGTCTTTGAAGAATACGAAAAAGAAGACCAGTCGCCAGTAACGAGTGCCGATTATCGCGCTAACGACATCATTATGAAAATGCTGAAAGAACAAACCCCAGATATTCCGGTGATGTCCGAGGAGACCCCTCAACTTTCTCTAGCCGAACGCATAAAATGGACTCGGTATTGGCTTATTGATCCCATTGATGGAACGCAAGAATTTATCGCTCGTTCAGGTGATTTTGCAATAAATATTGCGCTTATTGAACATAACAAGCCGGTGATTGGTGTTATTTATTGGCCTGCCGGTGAAACTTTGTATTTTGCAAGTAGAGACCACGGTGCTTACAAACGCTGCAATATCGAAACTAAAAAGATTAACGTTAGGGAGTTTAAAGTACCCAGCGAAGACGTGATCATGATCGCTATTAGTCGCCGGCAATCGCGCGAAAAAGTGTTTGAGAGAATGTCACAAAAACGCATTTATCAGACTCTACCTGCTGGCAGTTGCTCTTTAAAATCTTGCTTTATTGCCGAAGGCAAAGCAGATGTTTTTATGCGCTTAGGTGTTACTGGTGAATGGGATACAGGCGCATCTCAATGCATTATCAACGAAGCGGGCGGAAGAATTGTCGCCGCCACATTTGATGAACTCAGTTACAATCAACGTGACTCAGTCGAAAATCCAGACTTTATCGTCCTTGGCGACCAGCGCGTTAACTGGAAAGGCATCATTTGTTATAAGTAGCTAGAAAAGCACGACAATACCGCTATTAAAGGCACTAGCACCTTGATGCTTTACGCTAAAATTGGCTGCTTTGAAAGCAAAACGACCGAGTCGTTGAGCCCCCGTTGTTGGATCATCTACTATTGAAGCACGCCCCGCTATTGCATCACTGTGCTACCATTTAAAATTCACTAAACTGCTTCCTCAATTGCACTCGTTTATACATTAAATAGATCACGGGCAAAATGAGCAAGGTTAGCAACAATACACTGACCATTCCGCCGACCATTGGTGCTGCAATTCTACTCATCACCTCTGACCCGGTTCCAACACCATAAAGTATCGGCATTAGGCCTATTATAATCGTAGCTGCAGTCATCATCACCGGTCGCACTCGCATTGCAGCGCCAAGCAATACTGCGCCAAACAAACTGTCTCTGCTGGGCTGTATACCTCGATCACTGCACTCTTCAAGCATACTATTGAAAGACTGATTTAAATAAACCAACATAATAACGCCTATTTCAACGGCCACGCCCGCTAAAGCGATAAAGCCGACACCAACAGCGACCGAGAAATTAAAGCCTTGCAAATATATCAACCAAATACTACCAATCATTGCTAACGGCAGCGTGCCCATAATCATGGCAACTTCAGCGATGTTTTTGAAGTTTAAATACAATAAAATAATGATGATCATTAACGTCAGTGGCAACACATATGATAGTTTTTCTTGGGCTCTAAGCATGTACTCATATTGTCCTGACCATGCAATTGAATATCCCGCAGGTAAATCAAGTTGCTGGTTCACAGCTATTTGGGCAGCGGCAACATAACTGCCTAAATCAATATTATCAATGTCGATAAAAACCCAACCGTTGGGTCGTGCATTCTCACTTTTAATGGCCGGCGGTCCGTTTTCAATAAATACATTGGCGACATCAGCAAGCGCGATGCGTTTTCCTTGCGGCGTAACAATGGGTAATAGGGCAAGCGCTTCAGGGGAAGCACGGTAAGATTGTGGATAACGGATATTTACCGGGTATCTTTCTAATCCCTCTACACTTTGGGTCACATTCATGCCACCGACAGCACTGGCTACGACTGATTGTACATCGGCAATATTCAAACCGTAGCGTGCGGCTTTTTCACGTTGAATATCAACCTTGATATAACGCCCACCCGCAACGCGCTCTGAATAGACTGATGCCGTGCCTTCAACCTCCCTTAATATTTTTTCGAGTTGTTGGCCAATTTTTTGAATTTCATTCAGATCTCGTCCACCTATTTTAATACCAACAGGGGTCTTAATACCTGTCGCCAACATATCGATACGGGTTTTAATCGGCATTACCCAAGCGTTAGTTAAGCCAGGAATAGTTAGCAAATTATTAAATTCATCGATCAGCGATGCCGTGGTTAATCCTTCACGCCACTGGTCTTTAGGCTTTAATTGAATAAAACTCTCAATCATCGTTAATGGAGCTGGATCGGTTGCTGTTTCAGCGCGTCCTACTTTGCCAAAGACCGTCTCTACTTCTGGAACAGTGTAAATAAGCTTATTCGTTTGTTGTAGAATTTGTCTTGCTTTGCCAACAGATATGCCCGCATACGTGGTCGGCATATACATTAAGTCGCCTTCATCCAGAGGCGGAATGAATTCGCTACCAATTTTGCTAATAGGCCAAAAACCCACAAGCAGCAAAAGTAAGGCTGCGAACAAGGTAGATTTAGGCTTACTCATCACGGTTTTGAGCGCGGGTAAATAGATCCATGATAGAAACCGATTAATTGGATTTTTATGCTCAGGAAGTATCTTGCCGCGAATAAAGTAGCCCATTAATACCGGTACTAAAGTAATGGCGAGTACCGCAGCCGCAGCCATGGCATAAGTTTTAGTATAAGCGAGGGGCGCAAACATGCGTCCTTCCTGAGCTTCGAGCGTAAACACAGGCAAAAAGCTAACCGTGATGATTAACAAACTTGAAAACAATGCAGGCCCGACTTCAGTGGCTGAATTAAACACTATTTGCCATCTATTTTCATTTGTAAGGGGCGTCTTTTCAATGTGCTTGTGCATATTTTCTATCATTACAATAGCACCATCAATCATCGCTCCTATTGCAATAGCAATACCACCTAGGGACATAATGTTGGCATTAATACCTTGAAAATACATAATGATAAAGGCAATAAAAATACCGACTGGCAAACTAATGATGGCAACCATCGATGAGCGAACATGAAATAAAAACGCCATACATACCAGCGCTACGACAATGAATTCTTCGACCAGCTTACTACTTAAGTTATCCACCGCGCGCTCTATTAATGCGGAGCGATCATACACCGGAATTATTTCAAGCCCTTCGGGTAAGCCCTTTTTCAATTCGTCGAGTTTTATTTTCACGGCATTAATGGTTTGCTGAGCGTTTTCGCCAAAGCGCATCACTACAATGCCACCAACGGCTTCTCCTTCACCATTCAGTTCAGTAACGCCACGACGCATTTGTGGACCAACAACCACGTTGGCAACATCCTTAATTAATAAAGTAGCACCTTTGCCGTTAGTGCTAGCACCTAATGGAATATTTTCAATGTCCAGTTGGTTTTGAATATAACCGGTTACTCGCACCATGTATTCCGCTTCGGCCATTTCAATTACTGAAGCACCTATCTCTTGGTTACCGCGTTGAATTGCTATTTGTACATGCGACAACGGAATGCCATATGCGCGCAGTTTTTCAGGGTCAACTGTTACCTGATATTGTTTAACCATGCCGCCAGCGGAGGCGACTTCAGAGACACCAGGAACGGTTTGTAACTCGTATTTTAGAAACCAATCCTGCAAGCTTCGCAGCTCACTGATGTCGTGCTGCCCCGTGGTATCGGTCAACGCATAAATATATACCCAACCCACGCCTGTTGCGTCTGGCCCTAATTGAGGTTTGGCGTTGTCCGGCAAACTCGGCGTGACTTGTGACAGGTATTCAAGTACACGGCTTCTTGCCCAATATAAATCGGTATCATCATCAAAAATGACATACACAAATGAATCACCAAAGAACGAAAAACCTCTCACCGTTTTCGCACCCGGCACCGACAACATGGCCGTCGTTAACGGATAAGTGACTTGATCCTCTACTACTTGTGGTGCCTGGCCCGGATAGCTGGTTTTAATAATGACTTGCACGTCAGACAAATCTGGAATGGCGTCAATCGGTGTGTTTTTAAGCGTGATTAAACCACCACCGACAATAATAAAAGTGCACAATAGTACGAAGAATCGGTTATATACTGACCATCTAATAATAGCCGCAATCATGGTTTAACACCGACTACTTCGAACATTCCTGATACCGGTTTTTTGAGTGATACCTGCATCGTCTTGCCCGCTTCTAATTTAGTGAAATCGACCTCCTCAGCGACCACAAAAATCATGCTCATACCGGTCATTCCCCAAGCATTGATATCTCCATGCGTTAGTCGCACCATCCTGTCCTCTGGCATAGCATCATCAACGGTAGCCTGAACCCATACAGCATTGCTCTTGTCGTCTGCATTTTGGCTGTGCATATCACTTATATCGTGCACATGATCATCATCTGTCTGCCTGTCCATTTGAGCAGACAGATCCGCTTCGCCACCAATACGGATAAAATCAGAGCTAATACTACTTTCAGAATCCAATAAAAATTGAGCTGAGGTTACGACTAAATCATCGTCCATTAAGCCGGACAAAATTTCAGTGTAACTGCCTGTTGGTAATGGTTGGTGCATTGTCATATCGGGCGCTGATGCAGATAAGCTTGCATTAACCTCAACAACATTTCCTATCAGCACCTCCACTGACTTGAATTTACCATCGCCTAAGGCTAGTACAACTCGATTTTGCGACCCGGTGCGGATCACGGCTTCTGACGGTACAACGATGTTGGGTTGCTCGGTGACAACGCCATTCATTGGAGGCAAACTCGTAAAAATACTTACTTGAGCAAACATATTGGGCTTTAAGAAATAGTCCTCGTTGTTAAATCGCAACCTAACACGCAGTGTGCGGGTGCTCGCATCCAAAGTAGGATAGATATAATCTACTTTTCCTCGCCATGTTTTACCGGGTAAATATTCCATTGTCATCAGCACTGGCATTCCTAGCTTCACTAAGTTTGACTGACGTTCAAAAATCTCTGCATCAACCCAAACTTCATCCAAAGCACCAATGGACATAAGTGTCATACCCGGCTTGACGTAAAAACCTTCACGGATATTGAGGTTGTCGATAAAACCAGTTTGCGGGGCAGTAAATACAACCGTTTGCTGCACTTTTTCAGACGCAATTAATTTTTGAATAGAAGCCTTAGGCATTTGTAGTGCTTTTAGACGAGATTTTGCAGCTGCCATTAAGTTTTTGTTAGCGCGCCTTACTGCCAGTAAAAACTCATCCTGTGCATTTACTAACTCAGGTGAATATAGGGCATATAATGGCTCTCCTTTTTTTACGTATTCACCAGCAGCTTTAACATTCAGTACCTCTATCCAACCCTCGACACGGGGGTGAACATGCACCAGTGTGTCTTCGTTATACTGCACATAACCCAATGTTTGTATTGTTAAATTGAGTAACTTGCGTTGTACTTTCGCGGTTCTTACACCCAAATTATTCACTACATTTGGGTTAATCTTAATGGTTCCAGGGCTATCTTGCTCTCCGCTACTAGCAGTATTTTCATATACCGGCACCAAGTCCATACCCATGGGCGATAAGCCAGGCTTGTCTCGTTTAAAATTTGGATCCATCGGCGCCACCCAATACATGGGTTCTTTAGGTGTGCTTTGAAGGCGTTCTGAGAACGGACTGTTTGGCTCTAGCACAAACGTGAGGAGAGCCACTGTTAAAACAACACCACCCGCCGAACCTATTCCAAGCAAGGTAAGAGATGATAAGGACCGACGTTGAGTTTTATGTGTTTTGTTCATGCTTATTGCCCCTTCTTAACTGCTGTTGTAAAAACGGCTGTTGCAAAAAAATAATTCAACTCAACTTGTGCCTTTAATAGATCAACTTGAATATTAAGCACGTCAATTCGCACGTTTAAATCATCAATTCGAGCTCGCACAACGTCAGAAAAATCGCCGTCGTCATTGGTATATGCCGTTAGGGAGGCTTCTGCTTGCTCTCTTGTCTGCACTAAAATACTATCGTCAAATATCAGTTGACGTTTACGCAAGCGCTGGTGCACAGACCAGGTTGATTGTAATTGTGAAAGTAGTCCTCTAAGTGCAAGTAGTTTGTCAGTTTTAATAGCTTCAGCTTCTCTCACCGCCGCTGACACTTTTTTATGTTGTGAACTTAGCGTCAACAAAGGCAAATCAAATGACACCCCAATCGAAAAGAAATCAGCACGGCTTCGACCTAATTGATCGTCAGCCCTATAGGCATAGCTTGCATTTACACCCCATTGCGACTTGTAAGATTGTTTGGCCAATTCGACAGCGGTTTCACCGGCATCAATACGTTGCTCAATTGCGAGAACAGCAGGATGAGCGCTTAGCAATTGCGCAAGGCCTTGCTTATCGTTGGTTGCTAATAAGGTTATCGCTAACGGCTCTAATCTAGCAATCATAGGCAGTTTAGCGGACACGCGTTTATATTGCGTGAAGTCAGCCGAAGATAACTGCCAATCGTGACCATTACTCAACCATTCAAGCAGTTGCCCGCCCGCTTGTTCTTTTTGCGACATCAATGTATTTAGCCTGTCATCAAGGCGCGTAAGTTCAAGCTGTGCACGCACAATATCTTGTTGACGTACTTTACCCACTGCAGATGAGTAGCTGACTTGTATTATTTCGGCTAATTGTTGAAATAACGCTCTGTCGTTTTCTATTAAAACCACTGTTTGCTGCGCTCTGTAAATCTCGAGCCAAAGTGACGACACCATCACCTTGGTTTTAGCCATTCGGTCTTGTCGTAATAACGGATGTTGTAGGGCGAGTTCTTGCAGTTGCTTGCGCTGAATATCAAGACTGTTACCGCGCGGAAATTGCTGCATCACACCCACTTTCAATTGCGTCATGGGTTCTTGGTCAAAAACGAAACCATCGGTGGGCAAGTTAGCTAAGCCAATAGAAACGATGGGATTAGGTAATGCATCAACAGCTTCAATGGTATCCATCATGGCCTTTTGACGTAACTCACTGCGGGTAAGCCAAGGGTCATTGTCAATCGCTATGGATACCGCTTGTGTCAGATTCAGTGGCGGCTGATTGTGGTTATGTTTACTGTCGCTTTGGTTCGCGCTAACACTAAAACTCAGCATTGCGCTATTAAATAATATTACGCTAAACGATGCCACTCGCAACGCACGTAAATGACCTACTTTAAAAAATTTCATGTTTGACTCTTTTTCGCCTATGGCTAACTTTTGGCTTATGCCTAATTATGGCTTATGCCTAGATACTGCTGATTTAGTAAAATCAATTGCACACCTGACGAGTCTGTCGGCAATAACTTAGCGCATGACTTGGAAGAATTGAAAGTCGACACTAAAACCTATCAAGAGTGAAATGGAACCAACGTATGCATGATTTAATACAGTATTGAATCAATACTGTATTAACGTCTAAACAGGTAGTTTCAAAACATCAAGACATGGCGAAAAATGTCTTTAAAATCGCCAGACAGATCTAGGCTGCGAAAGATATAGCCGATTTTGGAGGGCGTTTCTGACTTGGGATGAATGCATGGACTAAACGACGTTCAGTACCCATTTTTTGCTCGTCGATTAAATGCGAAATGACTTGAATATTGAGCTCAATAAGCACGGCAAGTGACAGCATGCCAGCGGGACAATCACAATCTTGCTGGCAACATTCATGCTCGGTCATTTCTTTGTTTGCTGATGTCTGGCCGAACATGTCATCATTCATGGCCATTACGTGGCTCTGTTCAGCATTCATGACGCCGACGGCAACATGCTCACTGCTGTGCACCATGCTTTCACTCATCATCATTTTGCGCTCGTGACTGAAACAAGCCATTGAAGAGACAGCAAAAGCCTCCGCTGCCTGCGCGACGAGCAAGAAGATGATCATTGTGATACTGATGAAGCGATTAAACACGCTGTTCAAACCACCCTAATATTATTGCGAACGCATTTTACGACTTAGTATTGGTGCGTTCTTTGATTTAATTGCTATGGCAATACACCACAGATCTTACCTCCAAGTATAGTATTAATTTTAGCAATAGTAAAAACATCAGATCTCAGCAAGGCAATAATTCACAATAAACATCATGTCAGTAAATACACTAATTCCGACTACAAATGAGCGTATGCAGAAGATGCAGTCAATAAATGAGTCCGTCAATGAATGAGCCAGACAGTAGATGGATCAGCCAGTGAATGAATCAGCAAGTTCTCCTAAGTAGGGCTCAAAGTAAGTCCACTGCTCAAGACCTGTTTTGTAAATGGGCTGGCGAACTTGCTGAGCACTTGGCGTTTTTACTGCCCGTTTATTTTTGTGAAAGTCGATGCAAGCCTTCTCAAAAGGAAGGCCACAAAAATCGAGCAGACGTCTTATTTGTGTTTCAGTATCATTCACTACATCTTCATGTTGGACCTGTAAAATTTGATCCGGAAACACGTGTTGCCAATGCTCCATTAGTTTGACGTAATTTTTATAATATTGCGCAAGATCACTTAACGAATAGCTAAATTCTTGGCCTTCACCAAACAACTGCTTAAACCCACTAAAACAACATGCCATTGGCTCACGCCTCGCATCAATGATTTTTGCGTTCGGCAAAATAAGTTTGATTAAACCTATATGCATATAATTATTTGGCATTTTGTCAATAAAGTACGCACCACCTTGTCTATATACTTGGGTGTCCTGAATAAATTTTTGGCCTAGTTGAGCAAAATAAGGTTCAGGAATACTGTCTATATTGTGTGGATAAACCGGTTTACTACCTTGCTTTTTACTTAAGTTACTGGCTAAGCCTAAAATTTCATGCAGCTCCATAGTGCCATCTACTTCAGAGTGGGAGGCCAGTATTTGTTCAAGCAATGTAGAACCTGCCCTCGGCATTCCTACAATAAATATGGGAGCCGCAGTCGGATGGCCTATTTTGGCAAATTTTGTAACTAGTTCAGGCGTGAATGCGGTAATTTGTGATTGTACAAATTGCGCATGGTTGTCACTAGAATAGGTTAATGTTGTACTCTGTAATTTATTACCCAAATCGTAGTGTAAAAAAGAGTGCTCATATTGCTTCTCATCTTCATAAGCTTTACCTAAAGCAAAATATAAATGCACTTTGTCTTTTAAGCTAACATCATTGCTTGCGGTTCCAGCGAGCATATGTTGTATTTCTTCAGCGTTAAACTGGTAGGTTTTTGTATTGGCTAAACTCCAATATGCATCACCGCAGTGACGCTCTAGCTTATAAGCTTGTTGATAAGCTATTACCGACTGCTCAATGTTGCCTTGGGTTTTATATGCATGACCTAGTAACAGATACACATTCGATTCTGCTTTGTTGTCTTCAACTATCTGTAGATATATATCAATGGCTTTTTGAATTTCCCCCACGCCCACCAACGCCGTAGCTTTCGCTACCCGATAGAATATATTATTGGGGTCTTGTTGAACTAGGATGTCTCCCAAAGAGAATGCTTTGGCAAATTTGCCTAATTTGCTATAAATTTTAAATAATTGGTAATTGGCCTCTAAATTATTTGGGGCTAACTGTATGCAAGTTTCCAATATAAATTCGGCCTCAGATATCGCTTTTGAAGACACTGCGATTTCTGCCAACAACATCAAGCCATCTAAAGAATGTTTATTTTCTTGCAGGTAACGACGACATAATGCATCAGCCTCGACTATTTTACCTTCATACAAAAGATCTGTTGCAGCTAGCAAGGACGTAGGTAATCCACTCAAATGGGTAATTTGGTTTGTACATAAGACAAGCGCTTCTTGTTGATCCGCTTGTTGATAAATCGGCAACAGGGCCTGCCATGCCGATAATAATGCGGGGTTTAGCTTAGTCGCCTTATAAAAATGAATACTAGCTAACTTACCTTTTTGCAAAGTACGATAGTTATAGCCTAATTCTTGATGCGCCCGAGCGTGTTCAGGGCTGATTTGGAGTAACTGCTGAGCCGCCTCGATAGCAGACTCATGTCGACCTTGAAGTCGTCTACATACAGCCAATAAATACCAGCATTGAGTTTGTGCTTGGACATCGATTTTGGTATTTAATAGTGCAACAGCGCTTTGTTCAGCATCGGCAAATTTACTTTGTTTAAGCAATTGCTGAATGCGTTTAAGTTGATTGCTTGAAGATAGTGTTTGTGCTGACATAGTGACCCAAATAGTTGCCAAAAATTATTTCATTCGTACGTGTAATTTAACACATCGAGTAGGGTGAGGCTCATGCCTCATCCCTCTCACAGAACCGCACATACGGACCTCGTATACGGCTCATGCAATCTACTATTTCTAGTAATTAGAAGCAAGAACACCTGTTTTCACTTCGCC
>Ga0307930_1000339_pt1 | contig 36573 bp, 41 predicted proteins | sample OrgLakmetageno46_FD_203161 | JGI IMG/M metagenome (GOLD analysis project Ga0307930, IMG submission 203161) | Saline water microbial communities from Organic Lake, Antarctica - #46 | ecosystem: Environmental > Aquatic > Non-marine Saline and Alkaline > Saline | place: Antarctica: Organic Lake...
TATTTTTCAGCTTATGCCTTTCAAAAAACATGGGCCAATCAGAATTTGCATAGCCTTCAACCATCAAAAGTTGTGCCCATCTGGAAAAAAGCCAAAAAAAATTGGTCGAACACTGGACCCTAAAACAGATGTACTGTGCTCTGTAAAAGCAAGGAGTTATCGACGTGTTGACACGCCTAATGCTTCGCGCAGCTTTTCGACGAGGGTCCTTTAGCGTCGTCAATGGCGTTCGAGCTGCCGGCGGGTTCAGTCGATCGAATTACGATGTTATTGTGGTGAGCTATTCAAGGCTAGGTTCGACTGCGCCACATAGGACGAATCACAGACATTACACATACTGACTTCACTAAGGCACACTTTTTATAATTTGCCCTTGCTAGGTGGGAAGTGGCGCCATGGGAGCTAGCAGCGCTTACCACATAGCATTAGCCGACCCTAGCCTCAAAGTATGCGTAGTAGAGCGTGACACTAGCCTACAACATGCATCAGCTGTGCTCTCAGCCGGCGGCATTCGGCAACAATTTTCCCTGGCAGCCAATGTTCAACTTAGCATGTGAGTCTGCTGATTTACCACAAATGCCAGGGAAAGACTGCTCAGAAGAAGCATCAACCGAAAACGGATTAAGTCTTATGGTTGCATATAACTGTTTACGAGTAATGGCACTTTCTCTTTCAGGTATGGCATTGATTTTCTTCGTCGGATACCCGTCGACCTTGCGGTGCCTGGCCAAGAAGTTCCTGACATTCAATTCAAAGAGCAGGCAAGCTTCTGACTCTCCTGGCACATTACTTCATTCTTACATGTACTATGCGCAATATGGTGCTGCGCAGAGCATGAACGTAGTACTGCGCTCAAGCTATGAGTTTGAAACCTACAGCTCAACATCGAGACTATAATGAATCTCCTCGCATCACCATCATATTCCAAAGTTTGTGAGCTTCCGGCTCATCGTCGTTCTTTTTTCTTCTCATTTTTCTACCTTCCGTTATCCTTCTCAATTTTTTTCCCTATTTTTGTTATTGAAGGGCTACCTGTTCTTAGCGTCAGCCGATAGTGAAGCTACGCTGCGGCGCAACCACGCCACTCAGCGCGCCTGCGGAGTCGACTGGACGACTCTCCTGTCGCCAACGGAGCTCAAAGAGCGCTTTCCGTGGATGCACACGGAAGATGTGGCTCTCGGGTGAGTGCAAGGCTGTAGAAAAGCGTCGGGGCAATTCTACCTTTTTATTAGTTCTTGATGCCAGAAACTCGCTCGCTCCGGGAAGGAATAGTCTTGCGGTGAGTAAGTCCTTTGCCGAAGGCAAAAGGAGTGCCTGACTCTTTTGCATTAATGTAATCGATCGATTGGATTTCTTTTTTTTTAATTTGTGCAATGTATTTTCAAGGCACTTCTACGTCTTAGTCCCTCTTCTGCACCCCACTCCCTATTTTCAAAAGGTGCGTGGGAGAGCACTCGGAAGGATGGTTCGACCCGTGGGCTTACGTGATGGCACTGAAAGCCAAAGCCACGCATTTGGGCGTTGAGTTCGTGAAGGGAGAGGTTCGTTGACCATTGTTGGAAGGGAGAAGGAAAGGTCGCGGTGCACGGGTTTGTCTCCTCTTCTTTTTGGCAATGTTCTTGAGCGTTATTGCTTGGGAAGATTTCCTTTGGCATGCCCTTCTTGAAGACTGTGTATTGTGTGCTACTAGTAGTAGGTGTACGACTTTTCAATGATTTTCCCATCATGCGATTGTATCTTCCTCTGCCTCGTCTTCAGGTAATTGGCGTTGAAACCGCCAAACTCAATCCCGAATACAACGCTGGCGCCAGAAAGCTCATTACATCCGCCGTCATAAAGAAGCCAAACACTCGCACCACCAGCAGTAGCAGCAGCGCTGGCGCTGGAAATGCACTAGGCAACAACAACCGCAGCAAAACTAGCAAAAACAGCGGTAGGGGCAAAGTCTACAGTAATCCGATCAGCAGCTCTAGCAGCAGCTCTAGCAGCAGCAATGGTAGCGACGACAGCGACGATAACATGTCTGACATGAACAGCGTCGTCAGCGTTGGGTGCGGCGAGTTGGTCAATTGTGCGGGGGCGTTTGCGGCGCAGGTGGTGGCGTGGTGCGGCGACACTGTGGCTCCCTTGCCAGTGGCTGCGCGCCGCCGCACGGTGTTCAGCGTGCAGAGCGAGCCCGCGGAAGAAGCCCCCTGCGCCACCACTACCCCCCTCGTGGTGTGTCCCGAAACAGGGGCCTACTTTCGCCCCGACGGAGCGACCCCTGGCCGGTTCCTGTGCGGCGTGTCTCCCCCCAAAGGATGGCCGGACCCAGACGACCACTCGGTAAGCAGAGAGAAAGAAAAAAGAAAGAGAGAACAAGTGAGCTACTGCATTCAGAATGCTGTGTGTACCTCACAATCAAAGTGCTTGCTTTCCAGCGCGCCTGCTTTTGTTGCTTGCTGCTAATAAGTGGGGCATTGTTCATAACCACTAATCTCTGAAGTCGCCATGAGTGCACACAAGAGCAGTTTTTTTTTTCACACCTCCGAAATTTCTTTTTCTTTTTTTTATGCTCTCGCCCTGTACTAATTCCCCAACTTTCCTGTTTTTCTTCTTTCTTGTTGTCATCTTTGAACACTGCTTTCATCACAATTCTCGCCGCTGACTTTGCGAACTTGTTGATGACTACTCTTCTTCAGGTGTCTGCTCTTGAGGGCGGCGCCGATCATGCTTTGTTCGAAGAAATCGTGTGGCCTACCCTGTACAAGCATTGCCCAGCTTTTGCCGCCCTGAAAGTGAAGGGCTCTTGGGCGGGTTTCTACGAATACAACACCATGGACCAAAACGCCATTCTGGGCAGGCACCCTCACGTGCCGAACATGCTTCTCTGCAACGGCTTTTCGGGCCACGGCCTCCAGCAGTCCCCTGGGGCCGGCCGCGCCATTGCAGAGCTCATTACGAAAGACCAATTCGTGACCGTAGACGCGAGTTGCTTTGGGTTTGATCGGGTTCTGAAAAACAAGCCCCTTTTCGAGGAGAACATTGTCTGATGTGAACGGCTTTTATAATTATATCACAAATCAAACCCACGAAAAAAGATATGGCTTTGGGGAATCCCTTGTATTCATTATCTTCGTATTTACATGAACCGAACTCGTCGTGCGTGAATTGTCGTGCAGCGGTACCTGGTGCGTCTCATCACAGGGAGGAAGTACGCTCAGCGCTCAGCGCTCAGGCTCAGACGCTCAGTACATTTGAAAATTTTGAATTCGGTACAGGGAGGAAGTAGGCCATCGTTATTCGTATCTCGAGGAATTTAAGCAAACGCTACGATCACACTATACAGTTTGCACAGATGCCAAAGGTTAAGAAGCCAGCAAGCGAGAAGGATGCGAACTCATGGAAGGACGCAGCTGCGTTGATGCGGCAAGCAGCTGCCGGTGCTGCGTCTCAGGCGGCGGCGTTTTCTAAGCTGGCCGAGTTTTACGAAAAACCTGTAACCACAGTTACCCCGCCCACTGCCAAAGTTGGCGCCAAAAAGCGGAAGCAAGTCAAGGAAGAAGGCCAGCCAAAGCGAGCCAAGTACATATAACCTTGCGAAACTTCCACTTTCATATGTTGGCGTTTTTAAAACGGCACACGAATTTCCGAGGAACCCAAAATAGATGAACGATGAGATTTACGTGACATGCACTATCACAACTGTCATTTTCGCTAGCATGGGTACACAATTACCACTCCCGTCGACCTTTCTTGAACTGCACGTTATAGGTCTGCGTACATGCTCTATGTGATGGACAACATTGCACAAGTGCGCGCTTCCTTGATGGCGGAAAAAGGCGAAGAGTTCAAGCAGAAAGACGTGATGTCCGAGCTCGGGGAAGGTTGGAAGACCTTGGGCGAAGACGCGAAGGCGCCGTTCTTGGCGAAAGCAGCGAAGGCCAAGGAAGACTACAACGCCGAAGTTGAGGTGCAGTCTTCGCAGTCAGCTTTATTCTCTTTACTCGTACAGCATTAGAGTGCTCTCCCCCCCCCCTTGCCACCCAACCCACCAGCGAGTTCGAGAGCAGGCCGCCACGCACATGCTTTGCTCAGTTATGAGTTTAGCTTCGCACAATTATCCGTCATTTTTAATGTGCACATACGCTCTATATCTTATTTTCTCAGCTGCAGCAGCATAAGCCTTATTGCCCGCTTGTCTTTGGGTGACCTCTTGTTTGATACCCGAACCTACTGCTCTCTTTCCCGACACCCCTTTTTGAAAACGTTTGGCATTGATTTTAGGCGTTCAAAAGTGCCAAAAGCGAAGCGGCTGGAAACGGCGAGGCAACTGCAGCCTCATCAACTTCTTCCTCATCGTCATCGACGCATGTAGAAGAGGCTGCGGCTGCGGCGGCCTCGGACGATTCAGATTCCCACAGGAAGAAACACAAAAAAGAAAAGAAGAACAAGGAAAAGAGGAAGGAGAAAAAGGAAAAAGTGGCGATCTTGTGATCCTGGAATCCGGTGCATGTTTAAAGCTAAAGTACGCAAGATTGTGCTCATATGAGTAATTACATGGCATTTGCCTATTTGCCTGCTGTGTTTGTACTTCGAGCTGTACTGTAATAGATATAGATATGCAGTAACCAAGAAAACCGCGGATTTTCCGGGTTTTTGCCGACTTGATTCTTAATTCAGCAGAAGACCCGGTGATAACTATTTCCTCTGAACTTTGAAGGAAATCCTGAGGTAGTAAGCCCAGAAGCCTGAGCTAAGCCCAGAAGCCTGAAGCCTCGCCTCGTGGGTTTTCTTGGTTAATGTAGATATGCAAAATTGGCCACACGACTCCGACTTCGGAATTTAGACTTCAAGCTCGACTTTCTCAGTCAATTTTCGAGACGTCGGAGTCCCCACTAGAAATCAGGGCAATGAATGAGGCTACGTCCTATTTAAGATCTATGAAGGAATTCATAGTCCAAAAGTCAAAGGTTGGGTTTATTGGCTTTAGTAAAATTTTGTTTGCGTTTGCACTCACCTCGTTAGTTCTCGTGAACTTAATCGCAATAAGAGAAATGGATGTATGAATTCTACAGGTCTAGGAATTCCCGTTTTGTTAGTACGCAAAAACACAGATCAAGGGAGCTGTTCATTGGTCGGCGCTCATCTTTAACCCTAGCAGCTTCACTCGCCATCTACGACATTTGGGCTCATATTCGGTCGTGTTGGAGTCGGTTATGTTTACCTTTTATTCTTTAGAGACAAATTTATGCATTCCATTGCGCGCAGTAACAGATATTCATGCCTTCAGTGTAGGAGCACCAGGACAGTTGAGGTTGAGGTGACGTCGGAGTGGACCGGATGCCGGAATACTTTCTAAAATTGTCCTAATATAGTATCTTATAGAAATAAGTGGTGAATATTAATTTCTGAATTCTGAATTTCGAACATCGTCGTTCAAGAATCAACAATCAACAATGCGATAATAGACACAATGATGCGCGCGCTCCTTTGCTTTATCAATGTCCTAGCTTTCACCAAAAGTTGTACTGCCTTCGTGAACCCAGTGATACAGAGGAAGCTAGCATCCCTTCAATCGACAGATGCGACTGATTGCCAGGAGTGCGTGCCTAGTGCACCTATGAGCGGCACATCTGTGGATAGCAGCGAGCTTGAAGAACAAAGAGAAAGAAATGTGAAGAATGTGGTGGCAATCGAATACTGCACAGGATGCAATTGGCTGCTACGGTCAGCATGGATGGCACAAGAGGTGCTTCAAACTTTCAACAAGGGCGAGGTGAGTGAGGTTGCCCTTCGACCTCAATGTTCGGAACCTGGCGGGGACTTCCGCATCCTAGTCAACGGAAACGTGTGCTGGGACCGACGCGTCGACAAGGGATTCCCGCAGCCAAAGGAATTGAAGCAAAGAATCCGTAACATTGTCGACCCAGACAGATATTTGGGCCACAATGACCGGAATACGTCGTAGATAAGTTTGCATGAATAGACGCCGCCTGCATCCTATCCTAGCTAGGGCTAGCGCATTCTCTAGCGTTGCCCACGTCAAAATGAAGCAAGAAGAGAGCCCTGGGAATGCGGTCAGCCCTTACTTCAACCAGCCAAATGCGGGACCTCAATAAAGCTTCATAGAAATCTCAATTCCCCCTTACTAAAGAATAAGGCAGTATGTGCTATCCTATGGCTAGGATACGATTTACGCCTAGAAGTATACAAGGCTCTTATCTTACCTACTTTACTTTACGGTTGTGAAGCTTGGTCCTTGCGTGAAGATTTATTTAAGCGCCTTCGAAGTTTCCATAACAGGTGTGCTCGTCGCATGTGCCGTGTGAACCTCCATCATACCTACCGCCACCATATCGCTTCTGCGAGTCTCTTCCGTCGCTTGGGCAGTCTTGACATCGACAGTTACTTTCATAATCGGATTCTTCGTTGTGCTGGCCACGTCGCACGTATGCCCATGAGCCGGGCGCCACGGCAGTTACTGACTGGTTGAGTATCGCATTCTCAACCGATTGGTTGTCCACAGATGACTTGGGGCAGGGCGTTGGAGAACACGCTCGAAAGTAAGGGCATTTCGAAGGATTTCGATGAGTGGATCGCCATTGCCAAGGGCAGGTCGAAGTGGAAACAGCTGACTCACTCCATTCCAAAATCGCCTGATGCCTGATGGCTGAAGGACACCTCGAGAGAAAATGATTACAATTGCTTTACGCAAAAGGACACTCAGCCCAGTCAGACTTGTTCTGAAGGTTACATTTTTCTGTTGCTATATGCCACAGAGGTGTTTCCTTGTATTTTTGGGGAGTATTAACTAGACTAGACTAGACCTTAAATTACGCGGGGGAGTATTTTTACTAATTAGACGTAAATTACGTCACTTAATCCCGCCCATACATCAGTGATGTCACCATCATCTCCCTGAATCTTCCGGGTGAAACTCGTCAACGGAACCTCTGTTCGTGGGCTCTTTAGAAAGGCAGCCATGCCGGCAAGGCGTATCACTTCCCTCTGCGCAGAGACCACGCCCGGCGCACAGGCAGAAAGGCAGTGAGCTAGTCAAATGGGAAGTAGGGAAGTCAGTTGGGAAGGGCACAGCGCCATCAAAGAACAACATAAACCTGTATTTCAAATTATTACTACCGCGTGTATAGCACACGTAAATTACAACCCGCAATTTGAGCGTAAAGTAATAAATAATAAGTAATAATTAAGCCCGAGACGCATAAATCCCACGTATACGTAATTCGCACCCCTGAACTATGGCCGTGATATTTTAGGTTTCAGGCACACCAACCCGGGAGAGGGAAGGCCAATCAGTATCAACAAGCAAATCACATGCGCTAAACTTTCGTAAAAAACACTACGTAAACAGAAAAGCAAGGGTCTCATCACCATTCGGTTTCGTGATAATCCTTCAAAAAGACGCCGGCAGCCGGCACTGTACCCGCGTCATGCCACTCTCGGAGGCCGCTGAAGATGGGGTCGCAAATGCGCGCGGCAGCGTCAACTTCATCAATGGGAGTTTGAAAATGGGACGCCGCTGCGGTTGCGGCCGCCATCTCGAGGGGGTTTTCGTCGTTGACCCACCCGGTGTCGACGGAGGTCATGAAGACGGCGTCGTCCTTGGCGAGGGGCCCCGCGCAGGTCCGCGTCATCATGTTCAGGGCCGCTTTGGCCATGTTGGTGTGCGGGTGGTGCGGCGTCTTGTGCCGGTAAAATTTGCCTGCAAGAAGCCACCCACATTACGAATGAGAAACAAATCTAAATTCGCTTCTCAAAATTAAAAGCTCAAGGCAACGCCGTAGGTAAAAAAAGGTTCAAATAGCGGCAGTAAGCGCAGGCGCGTGCACTATATATCCTCTAAAATTCAAGAGCAAGATATGCATTTACCTTCCATGGCCGAGACGTTCACAATGAAGCGAGGGCACGGCCTGCTTTGCCTGCTGCTCTTACAACTACCACTACTCTCAGATGCATTCCTACTCCCACCACTATCGCCAGCGTTGCCACTGCTTTCTCTTACAGGGGTACTGCTAGCTGTTACTCCCATCGTGATTGGCTTCGTACTAGGATGGCTATTACATGCACTGCTACTACTGCTCTTGCGCAAGCGCATCAGAGGCACGAGGCGGCTGTTGAGCACGAAAGGCGCTAACGCGTTCACCGCCATCACCTCCGAAGCTTCGGGCGTGGACACGTCTTCGAGAGGCAACCGCCACGAATTCTTGGGCCGGAGATCAATCTGAAAAATGGCAGAGCGCAAACACAGACAGCAAAGAAGTACATTTGAGAGGAAGCGCGATAGGCGCTGATTTCAGCAATGAAAACAATTATGAGGGCTAAGAGCTGCCGGTGCAAACGTGGAGAGATTAAGCAAACACGTCTCCTTTCCATCCGAACGCTGTGATTGAAGTCCTTCGATCCCTGTGTAGCCGTGCGCTCATTTACAAAAAAAAACACCGCACCTGAGAGCCGTTGTGATCCAGAGCACCACCGGGAAAGTGCGCCTCTCGCAGGGCTGACGCTTCTGCAACAAGAGAGTTATCGCTTTCACCGCTAGCAGACGCCTCGGCTACCTGCCTGTTGCTGCTGTGGTCGTTGCTGCTGTTGCCGCCACCCCTTGTACCGCTGCTATCGCCTAAATTGGATGGCAAAGCATCGTTCCAGTCTTCTGCGCCCCCGCCCGCGCCATAGGCCCAATCTTCAGCCAACAAGGGCACTGCAGCGCGCAGGGCTGACGGCACATGCTTCGGCACATGTACTTGTTGTTGTTGCTCTTGTTGGCCTTCTCCTTCTTCTTTGCGCTGTGCTTCAACTGACTCCACTGAACGTGGCGGCGATGACAGTGAAGTTGGTGGTGTTATTGATGGTGGTGGTTGGGATGAGTTTACGTCACCACTTCCTTCGATGATTTCAAAGCCTCCTCCTTCAACAGCACCTTTGGTATTATGTCCTTGGTTGGAATTGGTGCCAACTCCACGATATTCACTCCAGCAAGCTGCGTCCGCTCGAAGGCAAGGCAAAGCTTTTGTCGTCGTCGTGTTAGAACCAGTACCCGATGCCGAAGAAGCGTTACCTGCCGAAGTGATTCCATAGGGCGCTAGCTCTGCAGCGAGCAAATGCCGGTAGTACGCAGGAGGCCGCCGCACCGTCTGACAAGCGTTGTGAATCACGGCGAAGAGGCCGAGGTTGCCACAACACGGCCATGTTGCACCTCTTTCGCTTTCACTTCCGCTGCTACCGCTACTACTGCTATTGCTGCTAGTGCTACTGCCGTCATTGGTACTATTGTGATCATCATATTGCGGTGAGGCAGGGTGGTGATGATGGCCGAAAGTGGCGTGCAAAAATTGCGCGAAATGTTCGACCGCAGGGGAATCCCGCAAATCGAGCCCAACGACATGTAACCGCCCCTTATGGTTGAAAAAGAGGTTCGAGAGGGTGACGAAAGCGTATCTCAAGTTATTGGTTTTAATCGAATTTCTAATGCATTATTTATGTGAGGTTTCGTAGAGTGAAGTAACACAAGTCAATATTGACTCCACACATATAATTGGGTACTGTAAAAGAAACACAGCCACAAGACAACACAATTGCGCCTAGCCCTACTCTCACTCCTTTCCCCACACCCTCACAACAAACAATACGTCAATCCAGAGTAAGAATTTAGAGTATTAACAAGGCAGACCTGCCAGCTGGCTGCGTCGTGAGGTTGAGCGTAGCGCTGAGCCGTGTCTCTCGGAAAGCGCGAGGTCACCACGAGGGTAGCTCCCGCTCGCAACAGTTTTAAGCCCACTTCATAGCCAATTTTTACGCGACCACCCGTGAGCAACACCACCTGTACAGTACGCACACACGCGCGGAAATTATGAAGGTGGCATTGAATAGCAGATTCATCGTTCCAGTTCTGCCACTCCCCATAACCGAAAATACGATGGTCACAATCAGTAATGAGTGAAGACAAATATTCGCGGAGGTTTCAATGCTATGTTGAGTGCCCCACAAGTGTTGACAACGAAAAGTATTAAAATTAGTCCTATATAACACATAAACACCTTCCCCGAAAGGTCAGTCGTTTGGTGCCGCTTGGCCCAATTGTGTGCTGCACATGTAGGGCAAAGCAAGTGGTAGAAGTGGTGCAGCACAGTGAAACGCTGCTTGCAGGTGTAGCATTGCCGTGCAGTAAACAGCTCAGGGTTTGGAGCAGCGGGTGTGGTTGCGGGTATGGCAGCAGCCGCTGTTGAAGGAGCAGCAGCAGCAGCAGCAGCGCTGGAGTGCTCGCCATCAGCTTTCGTGGGAGTAGTGGCATTGCAAGCTTTTGCTGCTGCGTTGTTCGTTGAAATTCCTTCACTTTCCCTTTCGATGCTTTCGCCTTCCTTTGGTGTCTGTGCTCCGAATGTGTTGATCTTGTTGCCGTCACTGTGCACACCATCTTTGGCAGCTTCACTATTACCAGTGTTGCTGTCGCCTTTGTTGCTATTATTGTCTTTACCGCCTTCAGCTGCCTCGGCCGCCAAGAGCAAGTGATGGTGCGAGGAAGCAGGAGGTGGACCGAGGCCTATGGCGGGGCCGTCGCACACCAGGGGGAAGGCTTTTCCTTTCGACACTTCAAGGTCGGTCTGCAAGGAAACCCAACAAACACAAAAAAAGGAAGATAAATTAAAGAGGTGAGTATTCAATGCTTGCGAAATTTACAAGGCACAGAAGGGCACTTTTAGGTAGCTTGTTGCGACTTCATTCCGAACGCGCCACGGGTGAGATGAAGTCTCATACGGTACATTAAATAAAAAAAGCTTAGCACCCGACCAGCAAACATCACATACGACTCCTGAAAAAATTATGATACGCACTTCAGAACAAAACCCTACTTTTCAAACCTGAAGTTCAGCAAGCCGCGCGAGTCTCTCTGCTCGTAGGCTCACAGCGTCGGAATACTTCTGGTCTTTGGCACGCCTTTGAGCTGCCTAATCGACCCGCGAAAGCAAACAACCAAAACATGCAACAAAGACACCCACGCAGAAGCAAATTGATTAACACAAGGAAGATTGAGAATATTTGTAAAATAGTATCCAAGTGCGCCAAATCTCAAACTATCTCGGCTTTTCATACATCGATAGTTACTTCCTTTCACATGTAGGAAGCGACCGTAATCGTGGTGGTACCTGTCCAGCAGTAGCGCGCCGGATCTCGCGTTTCAGCGCATATTCTTGCCGCGCTTCTGCACCAACAACCTATACGTAGATGCATACCAGAGACAGACAGGAAAGTGAGTGAAAGTTGAACACACTATTCAGGCCAAGGTGTACCTGACTTTGCATACAGATAGTAGGAAGGTAAGGTTAGCAGGAGGCCTACGTGCATCACAATTGGCGCAAACTGCAACACGCTCACAAACACAAGCAACTGAATCAAGCGTCATCATCATTTTACAATAAATATTTCATTTTTACCTCGCGGCTAGCTAAGGTGGCCAAATGCGGTCGAAGCGCCAGGCGAAGCGAGCGAGCACGCGGCGACGCGACATCTTCGGCCGTGAGTGTGTTCAGAAAGCCGACGCACTGGTCGAGCATTAACCACTTGTCTTGGTCGGCTGCATCTGGAGAGGTAGCAGAGGAATTGCTATCGCCACTAGCATCGTGGTTGTTGGCAGCGGTGGCCTTGAGCTTATCATCATCCGATGGTGTCGTAGGCTTCAAGCCCTTCTTTGGTGGCTTTGGCGGTTGCTGCCGCTTCATTGCTTTTACTTCTGCACAGCTAGGCCCCTTGGGCTTCGGCGGCGGCTTCGGAGGGTCGTATGGCTCACCTACATCTTTTTCATACTCTTCTTTTGCAGCTTTGAGTAATACTAGAGCGCTTTGAAGGCGCTCGTCATGTGATGGCACCTTCGCTGCTTTGAGGGATCGCACAGCGTCGCCTGCCGCCATCACCGCTGCCCTACCCTCCTCAACGCTCCTCGGCATCACTCCAATATGATGACTAGGTATCTCTAGCGCGTGTAAATCGAGGCTAGCGAGAACCTTCGGCAGAAACCACGTTTACTGATGGCTAGCCTTCGTAAACTACTCGATCATTTTGGCATTTTTTAGCGACAGGAGTATCTTGTTGAGCTTCTTCGCGTTCGTTCCGTCGAGATCCCTGTACAGTACGAAGATGCCACAGCACTGCTTTCTGCTTTGCTGCTTCGTGCTTCGCCTTCGCCTTCGCCTTCACCATTTTCCCTTAGCCCTTTGCGTCTTGGATGCCTAAGGACCAAGAATATCACTATATGAGCAGGTAGTAAGAGATATAGAGGTTTTATGCGGGTGAGTGTCTCCCCTGTCCCCTGGCTATCCGGCTATGGACTGCCGTCACAGTCACAGAGACAGAGACAGAGGCAGCAGGGAGACAGGAGGCTGAGCAACGGAGTCATCGGCCATCGATATCTGACATCCCCATTTGTGCTATTTATGATTTTTGTATGCCATCTCCGCCTTATCAATCATTCTCTTTCGTTCCAAATGGAGGTTGGCACTGGCACTTCACCTCCATCCCGCGCTCGTTACTTCAGCTTTGCAGCTTTGCTATTCTCTTATACTGCCGGGGTCTCGAATCTTGAGACGCAACATAATGTCCTTCTTTGAATTCTTAAGTAAGCAATACCCTTATCTCACTCATCGGAGAGCACCAAAGAAACTTCCTGGCGCTCAGTTATCGCGTCCTATTACTTCGAATCACGTGCTCCTCTCAGTCGCAGGCGCTTTGGGGCGAAGCACCACGCGGCCTTGCGTCACTGCTTTCGCGAGCTCGTCATGGTACAGCTGCGAGAGGCGAATGTGCTTCGCGAGCTGTTCTTCCGTCGCGAAGGCTCGCCTGCTCACCAGGCACGCCCACTTGCTGCCGTTGCTTTCGGCCAAAGGGCCCAGCATTCCACCTCTGCCACTACTACCAGTGGAGTCGTCGTCAGGCTTGAGGCCGAGCAGGTGGACCGTAGCAAAGTCCGTGCCTAAAGTCATGAGCAGTGCGGCGGCGCTGGTGCTGTCACCGCTACCCGGGGAAGAGGAAGACGAGGAGGAGCTACTGCTTCCTGCTGCTGGCGTCGCAGCCGATGCATTATCAGGCTCCGCAGCAGCTTCCTTCTGCGCGCGCTCTTTCCAACTGCTGATGGCCGACAAATTCTTGCGCGCTGTGGAGCTTTTGGCCGCTTTGCTGGCTTTGGCCGCTTCACGGCGCGCGAGTGCTTCGGCAGCCGCGACGGCAGCTGCTCCTTCGGCGGCGGCGGCCGCGGCTGCTGCCGCAGCAGTTGCTGGAGCCACTGGAGCTGGCGCAACCCGGAGAGCTGCCTGAGCATGTGCCGTGGGCTGCTGCTGTGACCCTGGCACCGCTACGACATCACCAGCAGCACCACCAGTGGCTTGTGCAGTGCTTGCTGCTGCTGGCGCGGCGGCCGTGTCCATGCGCTCAAACGGCGGGTCTTTCCCAGGTGCGTGGCGGTAGTACACGTACGCTCCAGTGGACGCGTCTTGCTTGCCGTACCACTTGGCCTTGGGCTCGTAGAACATCCCGGTTGCGCGGTGGCAGAAGTACGTGGACGCCGGGTCAAACACCCACGCGGCGCCGTCTGCTTCAAACGGAGGCGGCCACAGGGGGGTAGCTTTCTTCAAGTGGCGCGCGCGCAACAGCGCTGCTTCTTCTGCGGCGGACTGCCGCTGAGACGATGAAGCACGAGGGTCGCGGTGGCTGCTACTGCTGCCGCTGCCGTACCCGCTGCTGCCTGCGCCTGCGCCAGAGTTGCTACGAGGGCGAGAAGAAGACGACGACGAAGACGACGAAGCTGCGGTAGGGCCCAATCGAGAGACAGCACTGGCGAGCCGCGCCGGCCAAGTGTCGGGAATCGCCATGGCCGAAGCTTTTGCCGGCTCGGGCTGCACCAAGCTGCCGCTGACGCGCACGTCGAAGCCTGCGGAGGCGGTGAGGGCGTGGGCGCACGACGACGGGGAAAAGAAGTCCACGAGCCCGGCGGGGCTCTTGCTGGCCCCCGGGCGGGGGTCTTGCACCAGACGCACGGCCCGGACCTACAGTGCAAAACCAATCAACCACCACCAACAGTTTCAAGATTGACTCCATGAATCAAGAGTTGAGTATGGTGAAACGAAATAGGTTCTGAAGGCAATCCAGATTTTAGACGAGCACACGCATGAAATCAACAAACCGCTCATAGCAAAAGCACCAAAAAGAAGAAAGAGAGAGAGGAAAAGAACACAATCAGCGCACGCACCGGGGCATACACCCGGAACGCGTCCGCCACACTGGCTTCCGTCGCGTCACGCGGCAAGTGACGCACGAGCAAGACTGCGGAATTCGCAGCTCCTCGAGAGGCACTGCTGCTGCCGCTGCCACCATTCTCGCCCACAGCGAGCTCGTCGATGGAAGGTCCTGCTAGGAGCGATGAAGCAGCACCTCCACCGCTGCCGCCTCCGAGGCCGCCGCCGCTGATGCCGGGGCCCGTCGGCAACTCTTTGCAGTCGGGCGTGCGGGGCGCGCCGCACTTGAAACACCTGTTGAATGGGTGGGGTCAACGCACATAAATAAAAGCTCACTGGAAGTTGGAAAGGAAGAACCACAAAGTTTCGTTTCAAAGTCAACTGTTCGTTTACTTCGGCTGGGTCTCAAGAGGCACACCCGCAAGTCCACGACTAGAATACAGACACCACGAAACATGTGCCTTCCCTCATTCTCATGTTCGACCTTGCACCTCCCTCGCGCAAGTCATCCACACGCCTTCCCAACCCTTATCTCTTCTAAGTTATGTTAGCCTTTACATATGGCAAGTGGACAAGCAAAGAGAATGCGAAGAAGAAAAGAGGCATGTGCTGTCTGTAACACAAGGCAAAACACTTACTGCTCGCGGCGCGCAAAGTTCGAAACCGAGCATGTAGCACAAGCCCAGTCCAGGCGAGGCGCGTCCGACATCCGAGCATGGTCACGGTAGCGGTCCACACTGCGCTGCGTGCCGCGGTCCATCGGGGGAGGGGGCAAGCGCCGCGACGACGACGACGCCGAAAAAGAAGCATCTGTATGTGCAGTCATGATGGGCGCATCCCGGCCACAGAAACGGGCACACCATATCGACAGAAACACGTGTCAGAGGAGGTGCTCGTGGGGTAGCAAAGGAAAGAAGTAGGCGTAGTTTTGCCACTTCAAGAGGTTTGCATCATGGCGAGAGTAGAACCAAGTCTGCTACCATCGTCGCGGAAACGGTCGCGGTGGCCGCGGCTGTCTTCGTGCCGATGCCTTCATGGGCCGAAGAGCGGTTGTGGATTCCACAGTGAATTCCCATCGTTTATAAGAAGCCCATAGAGAGCGGTGCCCAGTGCGACACCAGGACGCACGGCATAAATGCGGGAAAAAAGGCGGCGAGAAAAGTGAGTTGATCTGAGGTAACGAGGACCTCTGTGCGTTCTTTTTCACTTCCAGGAGAAGCAATCAAACAAATAGGTTTCACAAGTTGCACCTCCCAGGACTTCCCCCACGGCTGCGGTCACGGTCACGGCTCCGGTCCCAGCTGCGCGGTCGGTCCCACGAACGAGAGCGCGAGCGGCGACGACGGTCCATGCTCACTTTGCCAGGTGCTACAGTGGCCACAAAAAGCACACTATTGAATAGAAATAAAGTTCCGCGGCGCGTTCCTTATCGTCCACTGCGAGGACGGAGGACTTCAATATAACAGCACCGGAATGCTATTTAAAAGACAGAAATGTGGCGGATTGAATGCGAAAGATAATTGTTCAACTCAACAACTTAGCCAGCGCCTTTCTAAAGGCAAGCACGAACACAAATCTGACAGCAGGTAAATGCGCGTGCGGTGGTGGACCAACATTTTAGATTTTGGAGTGCAAGCTAGCAAGCTAGCTAGTAGGCAAGCCACCAGCCGCCAGCGAAGCAAAAAGAAAAAGCAGTAATCTACCCTGTAAAGGACAAGGAAGACCCGAGAGCCGGGAGCTCGAAGCCCGAGAAGAAGTTAAAGATAAGTTAAAAAGTTAGTTTAGATGCTTCTATATTGATTCGAGGTGCCTTGCTGGAGCAGTTCCCTGGAAGAAAGAGTCGACGTGAATAGAGTAGGGCTAAAATTTAACTTTCAGAGTGAACGTTAGAGTGAACGCAGGAATTAGCTGGGAAGTGTGCCAGGTTGCGCGAAGCGAAACGTTGTCCTAGTAGGGGCTCTCACGAGGGGTAGTCTGCGCTGCAGTCCATTGCTAAAAATGTCCGTGACCTCGACGGTGCTATACCACCTCCAAGGCGAACCCGGCGAGTCCGAGGTCGAGCCCAACTGTACTCAGTTCAAAACTTCTACAGCCCCATGCCTGCGCGACTTCAAACAGGTGCTGTCCTGACTCTGAACTCTTTGACCATATCGCACGGATGCATGCTTTTGCTGTCGTGGGTTTGGGGCAGTCCTCATGTTGTCAAAATTCCAAACCGCCTGATCTCTCAATTTAGGCGTGGCCTCAAAAAGAAGGCGTTTATCACTTTCGGTTCAGAGTTGACATTCGCGCTACCAATGGTGGTCTTCCAAGCTACGTCTGGCAGGTCAGTTCGCACATACTCTAACGACTGCTTCAATGCTCAAGTACTGAAATGCTTGTATGCGCATAACACCACTACTAATCGAATGCTAGAGTCGTTTTGATTCTCGTTCTTACGGAGATCCTCTGTAGAGCGATGGAACTTTCGTCAGTTGACGCATGCTCGGGCGCCCCCCTAATCAAATCCAACGATGATCTGACCCTTGCGTCTCGTCCACGCACACCCTCCTCACACCTCCTCTCTCAGGACATCGTCAACCCCGCCGAGCCATTGCCCACCTGCTCGGAAGGGTGCATCGTGGCCAAAGTCTTGCGGCTTGACAAGCCCGCGAAGCCAGCGTCCCGGCTTCAGCTCAAGCCGGGCATGCAGGGCACCGTGTCGCCAGTGCACAAAAACGCCAACACTACTACTGCTGCGGCGGCGGCTGCACCAAGGGCTGCTGCCGCTGCTGCTGCTACAGGGGTTACTCAGGGCCGCTCCGGCAACGGCTACGGCACTTCAGGGCCCAGCAACAACGCTAGCCATCACGGCGCCAAAAAAGCTTATGCTGAAGATGGGTTTGACTCCTTCGGTGACGACGACGATGACGATAACTTTGGTAACAGCAGCAATGCACCTCGTGCAGCACCCTACTCTGATAAGCAGGGCAACAACGGTGGTAGCAGCAATGGGGCAGGAACAGCGGCGGCTGCGCAAGAAGCTGCGTTCCGCATCTGTGGCGTGCGCGTCGGTCAACGCGTGAGCGTGGTGGGGGTGCTGGCAAAACCCGAGCTCAACGGCCGCACCGGAACTGCGTCGGCTTTTGATGCCACCAACCAGCGGTTCTTGGTCGAGCTGGACCCGGTCCCAAACAACGGCAGCAGCCATGGCGCTGAGCTGGTGAAACTGAAACCTGCTAATGTGCAGCCGTCTGACTCCCAACCACCGCCGCCACCGTCAGCGCCTCCAGCGCCTCCAGCGCCGCCCCCGGCAGACTTGTTTTCGTTTGACGCTGCACCCAGCAACCAATACAACAGCAGCAGTAACCCTAAGAAGAGTTTGGCCACGGGACCTACGGCCGCTGCGCCATCTGGAGTTACCGGAGCATGGCCATCAGCAGCAGCACCTACAGCAGCGCCTTCGTCGTCGAGTGACATGTCCATTGCAGCAGTGGCGGCGCGCAACCGGGCCCGGTACCAAAGTGCCGCAGCGTCGCGGGAGTGGGACCCCGTGGAAGAGCGCTGGCGGGCCAAAGAGCCTCCCTCGAAGGCGTCGTCGTCGTCGTCTTCGTCATCGTCGTCATCAAGCCATGCGTCTGGGGGTGGTATGAGCAGCGGCAGCAATGGCCGTGCTGCAACAGGAGGTGCATCTGGAGGAGGAGGCGGCAGTTATTCGTTTGGCAGTGCGCCAACGTCCAGCGACCCGGTAGTGGCCGCGGCTCAGGCAGAGAGGATTCGAGCCATGAAGGAATCGCAGGTTTGGGGCACACACACGCGCATGCACGCACTCCTTCATCTACTTCCTCGTTATTTATTCCCGTCTTCTTGCTCTGTTTCTTCTTGCCTTTCTTCGTGTGCTTCCTCTGGTCGTTCTCTCAATGTTCTTCAAAAATGCGGCTTTTTCTGACCCTCTTTATGTATTTTTCACTAAAAACAACACTACCGCAGGCCGCAGCGGTGGCGAATCTCGCAGCGGTGAAAGCGAAAGAAAAGCAAGACGCCGACACCGATTTGGCCCTCCGCGCGACGCTGGACCCCCCACTGAAGGCATGGTGCGAAGAATACGGCAAAAAGAGAAACGTGCGCGCCTTGCTGGGCACCATGCACGAGGTAACAAAGAGATTTGTAGCATTCATCTAGGAATAAGAAGTGAGAGTCAGGACCTTTCTCGCTTTCTCAACTTTTCAGGTTGATTTTTGTCAGCCTATTTCGAAGGGCGTAACATTTTCTGACATTTCACCCCCGTCCAGCTTACGCAATGATTACAACTTGCTCTCTCTTACAAATGATCTCTTACAAATTTCATATCATGTTGATGGCGTGTGACTGTCCCAGGTGCTATGGGCGGGTGCCAAATGGAAGCCTTTGGGCCTCGGCGATTTGGTGGAAGATTCGGCGGTGAAGAAGGCGTACAAGCGGGCTTCCTTGGTGGTGCACCCGGACCGCACCTCCAACCTGTCCCCCGAGCAGCGGTTCACGGCCAAGCGCATCTTTGACGCCCTCACCCAAGCGATGGGGGAGCTGAACTAGCGGAAACCTGTCCAAAAGGGGCAATTGATTGTACGAAAGAGTATAAGAGAGAGGGAGACGGAGAGAATGAGATAATCATTAAGAGAGGCAAAGAAGAAGCGGCTTCGGGCTAGGAGAGGAATTGCGCTACCAGCAAGAAATCAATGCCGCATTAAGCATCAAGCACTTCCAAAAGATGAGTTTAGATCTAGGCTTGGCCGCTTTACTTTTTCTTTTGTCAGTCTAGCTGATTGGTAATGTATTCAAATAAAGCATTGAATTTTTCCTATCGATACTTATCTCTTATCTGGACTGATAGGGAAGTGAATGGGAATCGCAAACAGTTCAATCCACAAAACGCAAAATTTAAACAAGTCGATTGCCACCCGGGATATCTCGTTGCTTTCTCCTTCACTGCAGCTGTCGAACGGTCGCGCTTTGGGTTTGTAGTTCCTCGAATTTTAAGATAACGCGTCGACGACAGCATTGTTCTGATGTGTAGATTCGATAGCCCATCTTTTTCCTCCTCTGGCTTTAACATCCACATGTGCAAACCTTAAATTGGAACTGCACCCTCAAGCTCAGAGGTGGGCCCTGCTGCTCCTTCTGTCCCTGAGGCCGTAGTTGGCTGGCGAGCTTCGAGCTGTTCGACTCTTGCCTCAAGCTCTTGCGTCTTTTTTGCTAACGATATCACCAAATCTTTGTCACTGATTTCCTATTAAAAAAATGAAATAAAATGACGTGCGCGTGTGAAAAGAAGCGCGGAAGGGCGCATTCGCTAGCATTTCGAGAAAAATCCTCCTGCCATGCACTCTGCTTCTTACTCCTAGGCTACTAGAAGGCATGTACCGGCAATTTACCTGAGCATGTCGATTGGAAGGCGATGAGGGCATCACATACTCCAAGGCTTCCTACAAAGACAACGAAAGCAAGCGAATGTGCAGAATATAAAACAACAGCAAGAAATACCGAAATTGAAAATGCCCGTTTCTATCATACACCTAGTCTCGCAGAATCAGGTTAGAAGAGCTCTCGGCTCTAGTGCTAGCTATGCGCGCACCTCGCGTCCTTTAGCTCTCAAGTATGTTTCAGCTTCGCCCCGGTAGTCTCTTGCGTAGTGGCTTCGCAGGAGCAGGAAAACGAAGAAGGCGACGATGCCCGCAACGAGTCTGTTTTGCCGGTTGGAAAAAGTCGGGTAAGCAGACGCGGCTGGCGGGTCACCTCCTGGGGGCGGGCTACCCTCGTTGTCTTCACCTCCAAGACGCATTGGTTGTCGACTAGCTAGGAAGGAGAAAGTCCTAGGACTCTGCCCAAATTGTAAGGCTAGCTATAGTTTATCAGAAGCTAATGCTGCTCCTAATCAACTCCTCCGTGCCAGCACTTATTCTTAGCTATGAGCCTTGCTATGAGTAAGAGTGCATTGCTTGATACTTACGAGAAGGAGAACCAATTGTTTAAAGACCCAATCAGAGAGCTTCATTTCGTCGGTCCGTCGGATGCACCAGCCAAGCAAAAAAGTAAACAGACGATGCGATGACTCCAGTCGTCTCGTCTGTAGCTAACTTAGGCTTTAAGTTGAGGCTGGCTAGCTAGAGGCTAGAGGCTAGCTACATTCTCGACTGATGTGCTTGAGCGCTTGGACTATGTGTGCTCTGGAGCCTTAGAAGCTGCCAGATCCACGCTGGCCTCCTGTTATACGACTCTCAATTGCAGCAATCGCCCATTCTCCTAGCGCTTTAATTTGCCGCACTTTGGCCGACACATGACTCAAGCCATGTCTCGTCCAGTCGAAGTCTTACTTCAAGCATGCTAGCAGTAACTTTTGCACCATATCGAATAAACAGCGTGTTCTGACCACGCCCAATAATAGTACCTAGCATGAGACTGAGACGTCTAGTGCTTTCAGCACAACTACTCTGGGTCTCCACAGTGCTTCACGAGGTAGCACCTGATGATTCTCATCGGTGTGGCCTTGGCTCTTCACCCTTGGCAGCCACTACGACTTCGCCATTTGAAACGGTGCCCGTGTTCCTCAAGTTTCACAAAGTCGGCTCTACGGCGTTTACCGCCATGCTCCAGACACTTTGCCACACGAATTGGTGGAACGCCACTGACACAAAAGCCCTCAAAGCTCAGCGGCAGACACAGCAGCAGCAGCAGCAACAGGCTAGCAACCATAACCAGGATGCCCGTTTCTGTTGCGGAGACCCTTTCTGGCACCAAACCATTCATCAGTACCGCGCCGACGGTGGCTGCTCTCTGAAAGCCTGCACCATGGGATGGGCAATCGGGCAGCGGTCGGTGAAACTTTTGGCACTGTTCCGCGAACCTTCAGCCAAGTTCGTGAGTGGAATTTACTACTTCGCCAGGTGGCAAAACAAGCAAAGGTTGTTCAGTGCGCCGCCCTCCAACTTTACTCTGGCGGAATTTCAGAAGCTCGCGCACGCTTCACTAGAGGTTTGGGGAAATTAAGAAATTGATATGCAGAAATTTGTTTTATGAACGACGTCTCTACCTATTTCCTTCGCTTTTCGTTTGTAATTTTAATAATGAATCAACTTATGATCTGTCATCTGATGTATATCCTTGGCCAAAAATATCTTACTAACAAGGTGCGCATGAAAGCTCCCGTGCAAGAGTATACGGTGGTGTTGGCGCGGCGTGAGCGAGACTTCAAATGGGGGGAGGTCGCCGATCCTGACACGGTATCTACGGTTTCACTTTTTCAGTCTCTTTCAATAGCAAGACGTAATAAACCTGTCTACGTCCTAGTATGTAGGTACACATGTACTATCACGCTCGACATTGAACCTGATTTTCTCTCTTCTGTCAGGTAGCAGTGGCAAAGGCGAACCTCGTGACTGACGGCATCATCGTGGGCACCGTTGAAAAGCTTGCCAGTTTTGCGGTAAAAAAGCCACGCGCGCGCATCCCGTTCCTTCCTTTTTATCCCGTCCTTGTGGAATTAATCATGAGCCTATCCTTGATACCACCATTCATTCCAGTATGTACCGTTATTGGTAAACTCTTTCTGCGGTATGTTTGCTTTCGCTGATTGCCTTTTGGCCCGCTCCTGCTGTTTTAGGTCTTGGTAGGGCTTGAATTAGGCTGGGCTCCACACTCGCTCCCATGCTTGGACCATGTCAACCGAGGCAAACCAACAACGACGACCACCACTAGTAAAACGCCAGCTGCTGATTTAGGGGCTGAAGTCGATGCAGGAGATACGGGAAGCAGCAGTAGCAGTAGAATAAGCAGCGGCAGTAGCAGAGGGCAGCAAAAATGGTCCGATCTTACTTTGGAGCAACAAGAATGGGTGCGCTAGCATTGACTGTTCCGGAGGATTTTCATTCTTTCTACTTCCTCTTTTTGTTTCATCTTTTCTATTTTTATCTCTATTCATTTATATTTTTTGGATGTAAAGGATCGCATGAGGGGGTACATGGCTCGTTCAATGTACCAAAGTAGAATTGATGAAGACTGATTCGTTTTTTGGTGCGTTTGTTTGCATGCGTATGTGTTCCAATTTGATACGCACGCCTGAACTACCATAGGTGACCAGCTACACGGCAGCGGAATCGGAAGTGTACGAATTCGTCAAACAATTAGCCGTTCAACAAGAACAAAAGCATTCCAACCACGCATCGGCCGTGGCTTCACATGTCGCAGCATGTTCGTCGCCCGAAGTTGATGATGAGAAAGATACTAGCCAGGCATCACATCCGCAGGAGCCGCAGAAGCGGATTCTGTCGCCCCTGCGAATTTCCACTTTCAAGGGTGGGTCTCGGCCGTCGCTTGCAGCTGGGAAAGGGGATCCTCAATGGGCATGCGCGGTTGAACGAGGCCACTAGCTCGCTTAAATGGATGTCGAATGGACTGACAAGAATCGGAATTAGAGGCGAGGCCAGAACTAGATTCCTCAACTCGTATTGAATTAATTCGTTCCATCCACCATGCACTTCGAATTTTCTGAGCCCCACGACAGGGCAGATTAGCACTGGGTTAAAATACTTGCAGACTGGGTATAATATCGTTGGCGTCTACGAAGTCTCCCGGCCCAGATTAAAAGAAAGTCCCGGGGTTCATATAGCTATCTTAAGTGGCCTCTTCGTCATAACCCTTGGAAGCACGGGGGTTGGGTTATTCCTGGCTGTTGGCGCTGGCTTTTCAGACTGCAGTGACTTTGACGTCAGACCTCTATCATCAGTTCCTGTTCCTACTTATTCCTGGTTTCTTTTCCTGAAATCTTCGTTTTGATTGTTGATTGTCCGTGCAGTTATTATAAGTAGTTACACGTTGACACGTTGACGTTCTCTTCGTTCCGGTTGTGAAAACGTTCCCAGAGGAAGAAGGAAGAAGTAGTAACGTCGATTTCTAGCTCGAGCTACCATGATAGCATGACTCTGTGATGTAAATTGACCATGGCCACACGAAAGAGGATTGCAAATAAGAGAAGAAGCTTAACCTGACAATGCTTAACAGTAGTTGCTGTTATCTAGTCGCTCTGAAAACACTAGGTCCATCACACTAGTGCAATGAGCAATCTAAGTAGCCTAAAATAGCGTTTCAAAAATGAATAGAGACAATTCCTTTAAAGATGGTAGAGGACTTGGGACTGAAAGCTGACCGCTAGTCGAGAGGTGACCCTTACCCATCAACAGGTCAACATCATCACAAGTCACAAGAAGTCGTGACGGAGGCGACCGATGCCACGTTACCTTGTGCCCAGCCTCGCGCTGGCGTGCTGTCTGCTGTCAGTGAACTGCAACGCTGCCTTGACTTCAGAATGGCCTCAGAAGGCTGCAGTGGACGCACCTGCAGATTTCGGCCACGCCAAGATGAATCGACAAATCATCAACGAAGGCAGCGCTGAGCACTGGGGCGTGCCGGCACGCAAACTTTCTGCATCAGAAGATGACCTTCAGAAGAATGCGCCAGCGCCAGCGGCGCCGTTGCCCACAACCTTGAAGTCGTTGCATTCAGCTTCATCGCCATTGTCGACGTCACCACGAGGAGGCTCCTATGCGTCTGCCCTCTCGCAAGTGACGGTGGTGATGGTGGCGGACGTTGGGTCGCAAGCTTCTCTGCGCGCCGCGCACTGCACTTGGCTTGCCATGCTTGACCCCGCTCAAGTGGTGCACGTGACTGACTTTGAGATGAGCTTGAAGAAGGCTCCTGGTGGCAGCAGCAGCAGCAAGGGCAGCAATCGCAGTGGCAAAGGCAAAGGCAAAAGCAGCGGCGCCTCGACGTTGGGTGGGTGCGGCTTTCCAGTCAAGACTGTGTTGAAAGTCAAGTTTGCCATCGACTATTACGACATCATGCATCAGCTCTACGTGTCTAAGGTGAGGAGTCACACTGTTTTGGGTGGCGCTCGTAAGAAATTTTCGGTGATCTCATTACCCCAGTGGTTATCTGGCACTTGAAGCTCATTTACGCGCCAGAAACTGTAGTATTACGTACACTTTCCTCTTTCAGTATTCTTTTGCCTTCGCCTCGTCATGCTTTCTACCTCGTTTTGGTGCCCACTGAAGTCCCTTCGTCCGGCACCACTTTTCTCTTTCTAGCCATTCTAAATTCTTCTTCTTCTTCTTTTTTGTCTTCGCTTTCGTCATTGTGAATTCATAATAGGTGGCCCTGCAGCCGTGGGTCTTAGTGGTGAAGCCGTGGACGTTCGTGCACCCGCCGCACTTGGCCTCTTGGCTGGACACCAAGGACGCCTCCCAGCACGCCTACGTAGGGCGGGTCCGGAACGCGTCCTCGGAGCTGGCCAGCCTCGCAATGGTGGGTGGGTGAATGAATGTGGGTAGGTGCATGATGAATCAATGTTTGACGTTTTGCTCAATGCATACCTTTCCCAGGTATTTTCGCCCTCACTAGCTTTCTTGGACACCTCTGATATTGTGCTCTCCGCTCGTTCTCACTTTCCCTGGCTCCTTTTTCGTCGCTGTTCTTGCATACCCCCCACTAGATGCCGCACGTGGCGTACGAGTACGGCATGCTGCTGCGCTCGTGGTGTGTTCAACTGGTGGGCAAAGACAAGGACGAGTACCGCGGGTTTTTGTCCAACATGCGGAAAGACTTCCACACCGTCGAATCGGTAAAGAACAAAATGATTGTCATTGCACGCGCCTTTTGAAACCTTCAAAAATCTACCTCTTGATTGGCTGCTTCTGGAGGTATTTTCCTTGAACTGCTGCATGCGCACTCGTATTCAGACATTTATGCCGTGTTCATCGGACTCGCTTAAAAGTACAGTAGTTTGTTGGCTGTTCTGTAAGGTGCTCTACTCTTCATTTTTTTGAGTTATTCATTTCTCCTTATTTTACCCTTCTTTTCAGATTTGAACTTTGTCTATCTATATTAGGGTGTGGCGGACATTGCCGCTACCCTGTACGCCACCCCCGGCATGGTGGCTCCCTACACGCTCAATGACCGATTCGTAGCGGCCTTCCCGAACTTTCAAGTAAGTAAAGGATAGGGCCTCTTTTAGGACGAGCCGCCTCTCTCTCTCGAACAATTCTGAGTTCACATTTTGTGGCCAACTCGCCTTTTTGTTTCACGTGCATCAGCGGTAGTTTAAGGTAGTTGAATATGTATAGTTGTGGCACCCGATACTTTCTTCACCGTTTGCAGAACTTTTTTTTTTTTTTTTTTTTTTTAAATATTAATCACACGTGTCCATGTCCTTGTGTGCCCCCCCCCTTTTTTTCTTTTTCTTCATGTGCCGTGTATATATACCGTTTCTCTCAGGCCTCGGAGGTGGATCCAGCCGTGAAACAACGGATGATTACCATTGGGCCGCTGGAGCCCCGGGCCCTGTTCGATTTGGCGGAAACTTACGGATTCTTTGCCCACCCTCCTCCTCTTCCTCCTCCTTTAGGCACGCCGGGGTCGGGCAGCGCTGCGTTTGGCGTGAAAATGGCTTCTTCGTCTTCGTCCTCTTCTTCGTCATCTTTTAGTGGTAAACACGCATACCATGTCATTTTGCGCGCCATCACAAGAAAAAAAAAGGCCGTTAACTTCTTTGCGCGTACCGGTATTTACCATTGCCTCGTTTCACTCCTTCCTTCTGAGCTTATTTTTGTCTTTTGCTCCCTTGGCGCCTTCACAACCTCTGTGCTCCACCTTCTTTGCCTCCCTTTCAGGCATTGCCAAGTCCGACCCGCACAGTTTCGAAAAGCAAGAAGCGCTAAGGGCTCGGATGGCGTCAGAGGCCTCCTTCAACCCTAACCCTAACCCTAACCCTAACCCTAGCTACAACGCACACTCACGCGCCCTCACTACCACCGACGATGAAGAGGCGTCCTTGTCACCCTTCACTGCAGCAGCAGCAGGAAGACGTTCCCTCTCTGGTGAGGAAGGAGAATCAACGACTCTGCTTGCGTCACTCCCAGGAGACGTAGCAGCGCAGTGGGCGCGTTACCAGAGGGACATTCAGACTGACTCCTGGCCTGAAAGCGAAAGTGAAGACAACAGCAGCAGCGGGGACGGCAGTAGCCGCCGCGATCTCGGAAACCTCAACTCTGAAGAAAAGGCGCCAACAGGAGCGGCAGCAGTGGAAACCCCACCACCTGTGAAACCGGCGCCGCCGCGAGTGCTCTACGCTGTGCTGGCGCGAGAAAGTGCATTGGGGCAAGTGGTGGTCGATGCGGTAAGGAAGCAAGGGGAAGAAATTTTCGACTACTTTTAAGAACCGTGGGTTCCTGCCTGCCTTTGTTGTTTTGTTCTCTCTCTTTTTTTTTAATACTTTTTTTTTTTGAATTTTGAAAGGGCAGTGACGGACAAGGGGTCACATACCCTCACACAACTTTTTTTTGCTCATCGTTATACTTAGGTGTCTACTTGGGCCAGCGCCGATGCCTTTCTCCACACCAACTCGTCAGTGCTTTTCTTTTACTCGGCGACGGAAGTGGCCAAGTGCACCACCAGCCAGGACCTCAAGATGCGCAGCTCCTTGACGCAAGCCATGGACATTCTCGCGGGCCACCATGAGAGGGTTGCGGCCGCCGCGGGCAAAGACGGAGTTTACAAAAACGGCCGCAAGAGAGTGCGGGTTCGGAGAGTGCGCAAAATCATCCACCATGGTGCCAGCATTCCAGGCTTGAAAAAGAGCAACGATGGTCTAGACAATGGTGGCAGCAGCAGCAGCAGCAGCAGCAGTAGTGACAGCAGTCAGCGATCTCTCTTGAGCTTGGGTGGCATGGTCAGTGACGTCTTTCACACCCACCACCACCACCGCCATAACAGCAGCAGCAGCAGCAGCAGCGCAGATGTAAGCCAGAACGTGTTTATGAGGGCAGCAAGGGGAATTGATGAAGGAGGCAGAGGAGATGTTGGAAATCAAGGCCATGAAGAAGAAACAGGACGAGTTGGAGGAAGAGGAGAAGGAGGAGCGCAGAGCATTGGTGCGACGCTTGATGAAGAGGAAAGCAGCGCACCGATTCGGCACTTCCACCGGCGGTCCATGGATCCGGATTACGTCATCACCTCCCCCTACAAGTGCGCCGTGTCGGAAAACCTGGCGCCCCCCGCGGTGGCTGGCGCGCCCTTTCCGTCGCAGGTGCCTTTTGCGACTGGCATACTACATCAGCAAAACGAACCGCCTTCAAATGTCCACCCTTTGTTTGCACGCATGCTATCGTGACTCCGCATCCGTCTTTGTATGTACCTCGTCTAGACCAATGCTTTTTGCCTGCCTGACCCTACGTATGTCTCTGCGCCCTTTGATTGTATGCGAAACACGAACGACAACACTGACAGGTGCGCACGGTGGGCCTGTATTTGCCGCAACAGCCCAAAGCTTCGTCGTCGTTTTACAAGAAGTCGATGGGAAAGCCCATGGACTGGCACTTGTGGCTCCGGGTCAAGGTGCGCGTTGTGACAAGCGCGCTTTTGCCCCCTCCCTCCCTTCCTTCTTTCTTCCTCAAAGCTTGCTTTTGCAATTTTTCGTTTTCAATTTTGGGTGCGCTTGCGCTCGTGCTTTGTGCACCCGTGCCTGCTCTAAAACATCATCATCATCGACAAGGCAGGTGCGCGCCATGGTCGACTTTCTGACGACTTTCAAAGACAACCAGGCCTCGGGCCCCGGCCTCTCGTGGACCCTCGACTCGTACTCGTGGTTCGTGGTCGTCGACGACGACACGTACGTGAAAGTGCCCCAGTTTTTGACTGCACTTGAAGGCCGGGGCGACCCTAGCCACCCTACCGCGGTAGGGCGCAAGTTTTTTCAAACCAGCATGGGGAGTTTGCTCGGTGGGGGGCCCGGCATAGCCATGAGCCGAGGCGCCGTGGAGGCGATCCGCGACGCGCGCTGCACGACTACGGAGCTGCCCATCTTAGGGCACACGGTGCCGGGGGGCGATGGGTGGCTGGGGCAATGCATGAACTTGGCGAAGGTAAGGATGGACGTTGTGAACGTCAAGGAAGGACGATAAGGGCGGTGCTGTTGATTGCAGTGGCGTTGAAAGCCTTTTTCCTTTTCTGTCTACTCCTTCTGGTCATCATTTTGAACCCTCAAGTTCTTTTCCTTTATTTCACTATACTAATTTCGCATTTCTTGTTTCAGGTCACCCTGATGCACGACTGGCGGTTCAAAAGCTTGCCCCCTTATGCGTTCGCCCCCAACCAGCGTGCGCACGCCATCAGCTTCCACAAGTCGCACGTAAAGGAGGTGCACGCCTTTTTGCAGACCCAGGAGAACTCCTTCCTTGCGGAAAACGACGCTGCAGCATCTTCTTCTTCTTCCTTTTATCAACTCAACAACCAGACCGGGCAGAAGGTAAGAAGAAGCAACATACAGAGCTTCATCAAGGAGAATGGGTCGTTGTGGTGCCTTAGTAGGTGTTTTGATTTCGCTCGGCCTTCGTCAATGAGCTCATTCTTGCGCTATCACACCCTTTCATGAGGGCGGGGAAAAAATGGTTGCCTGGGCTTGATTCTATCCGAACAAGCGTGTCTTCTTTGCTAGTGTGTTTTTTACATGTGCGCCCACGGTCGTATCACCATGATGATGCTCCCAGGTGCACAACCCTTCCTTGGAGTTGGCCCAGAGAGGGCCCCTGTGCCCGTCCCCCGTGCTGCTCAGGGACTTGGGGGTCCTGAAATGCTTGCCTCTGTTCACCATCATCGGCGCGCAGAAGGCGGGCACCACCAGCCTCTTCAAGTACTTTGGCCAACACCCCCAGGTGAACGACTGGCTACGGCGCGCAAAAGTAGTGTAAAGTCATGCGTGCGTGTGCGCACGCCGTTTCCTGCAGCTCATTTTTTCTTTTTTTGGGGGCTATCTTTGCCTTCTTCACCAACTTCCTGATTTTGTGCCTGGTACTGGGGCTTATTTTTTTGTGTTTTTTTATTGTTGCCAAGTCGATGGATTCAATGGATCAGTTGTTTTACCCTACCGCCAGCCTTTGTTGATATCTACTCTTTTTCTCGTTTTTCTTTTTGTTAATTTAGTTTGTTCGTAATCTCTTCTGTTCCAACCAATTTCGCAGGTGACTCTCCCGGCCGAAAAAGAGCTCAATTTCTGGGGCACTCCCTGGCCTCTGTCCGCTGGGCGAAAGCACTTGCAGTCTCTGGGCTCTTTTACTTTCAATTACTTGAGAAAGTTCAAGCTGAACGCACCTGGCGACGCCATAAAGGTTTCTAGTTTTTTTTTGTGTTTCTCTTTTGTTGCTTCATTATCAAATTGTTCGAATCAATAGATGGTCCCACTTTCCTCATGATTGACAATTTCTTCATGTTCTGCAGCGACCAGCGACCTTTTCATCCTTCGTTCTTGTTGTTTTCTCGTTGTGTCTTTTGCGTTTTGAAGGTGGCCACCGGAGAAGCCTCGCCGGATTATCTGGTCTCCATTCGCACCGTGCTCCCTAATATATTGCGGTTTGCGCCCACGATGAAGGTGATTGTGAGCCTGCGCGAGCCCATCAACCGGTGCGTCTCGGCGTACGAGAACAAGGTGGCGGACAAGACGGTCCACAAGCACTTGGACGAGCACCTGTACCATGGCCACGTTGACAAGCGAAAAGACGATCAGGTATTATCGTGGATGTGTGTGTGTGACGGTGATGGTGGCAGTTTGTATGGCACTATATATACCTACTCTGATCTGTAGCGCCATCACAGTAGTTTTCCATCTGAAATCCCATCTCAGCCCATGATACAAGATAAATCCCGTCAAGACAGTCCTTTCGATTTTAGCCGAAACTCATCGTGTTGCGTCGCTCTTCGCTACCTTGACCCAACCACAGGTGCTCAATTGGCGCCTACCCACCCTGCTAGACCTGGCAATACGAGTGAATATTACATTAGCGAAATGCCCGGACTATTCCAAGCATTACACTTTAGCCGAGAGACGTCCGCTAAATTCCGCATCCTCACGAGACGAACAAGGAGGCAGAAGAGAATTGAGAGCATCGTCAAGCTCAAGTTCATCTTCGTCATCGAGCGACTGCTACGTGAATCCCTTTGTCCTGCATGGTGCGTTGCAAGCAAGCAAGAGAACGTAGCGTATGATCTGAGAAGACCTGATTTCAGCTGTTAATAGCAGTCTTGCGGACGTTACTTTCTCTCATTTTTTTTTCACTGTATTCATTTTCTTCATCAACGCGTGCTTTCGTCATGTCCCTATTCTCACGTTTCCTTTTTCCTTGCTCTTACTTTTTTTGTAGGCTACTACGCGAAGTACTTGCGGCCGTGGGTGGCTGCTTTCGGGAAAGGCCGGGGCAACTTTTTCGTGGTCGACTTCGACGAGCTTGAGGCCAACGCGCCGCAAGTGATGACCTCCGTGGCGGCCTGGCTCAAACTGTCCCCCTTTGCGTTCACCGCCGAAGAGGTCTACAACTCCCGCAACAACCGGGGCGTGCACAGTTCCGCAGGAGTCACTGGAGGTAAAATCACCGGCATCGCCAAGGACGATTTGGGCACCCTCGACCAGTGGGCCACGAATTTACCCCATGAAGTGGTGAAAGTGCTGTCGAATTACTACGCGCAGCCCAACCGCGAGCTCCGGGACTTGCTGGGCGACGAGCGCACCATGGCGTGGGCAAAAAAAACAGCAGCGACTCCAACCGCGGCTACTAGGCGGCAATAGAAGCGGGATAGTCAGCATTAAGGCAGCAGAAATAAAGCAAACCGTCCGTGGCCTTGCATTTTGGGGGAATCGCCGCCGCAGCATGCTGGGCATTGAAAATAAAAAGGCGTTTTGCGCATACGCATGCGACCCCCCCCTCTGTAAATGGTTTCTTATATCAGTCCAAGTGTTAGCTCCAACTCTTAAGAATTGGACGCTAGGAGGATTCCTAGCATAATGAATTGCTGTTATGTCTATATAGAATTCGCCATTTCGGTTTTAGTGCACCAGCTTACACTTCGCATTTCGCATTTCGAAAATCGTGAAAATGATATAATTATGCCGTGTGCCATGGAAACACGTGCAGCTCACTAGGAATCGTCATCTTTTTCGTGGCGCCTGTGCCTCTAACGACAACGCAAGGGTGCTCTTCAAGTCTCGAATTCGTTCTGGGTTTTGTGCAGCAAGAAGTTTTGAAACAAAGATACGTGTTTAATTTTTGAAGGCGGCCATCAGCGCGCCGTAAGAATTGCGGAGCCCTCAAACACTATCGAAATTCTTTGCGGGCAGACTTGGCGGAAGAATAGTGCGCAACAATCTTGGCAACAGTGCTACTAAATAAGTCGACTCGAATCGGCATTTCGAGTTCATAAAAAGGGTTTTTGAGCACGTAGTCTGCGTATGCTTCGTAGACTTTCGCAAGGACAGCGTCCATCTCGCCTGTGCCAGTTTCTGCCGTCAACACAAACTTCGTGCCCGTGAGGCTCTGTTCAAGAAGCACAATGTTCAGAGCTAGGCGTGACAATCAGAAACGGTGCAATACATTCAGCACATAGGATGAAAGAGTATCATCGAACTATCTGCTGTTGCAAATCTGAACCATAAGGCTACTGAGATGAACATGCATGCATTGATATCCTGGCTCTGCGAATGAAGTCAGAGCAATAGCAAACGAGATCATGCCTACCCATTTCCACTACCTGAAAACACTGCAGTTTAAATGAACCCGTCTCAAGCTTTTCAATGCCGCCCGAAACCACAGGCGCTATTTGCGAGGCAATGGCATGCATTCCGTAAAAGTTCCCACCCAGCCGCAGCCAGTCATTCGCGTTGAGCTGTGGGGCTGCCTCTGACAAGTCCTGGTTGTAGATTAAGCCTCCGCTCTTGGAGATAATAAAGAGCTGAAGGTACACCATGGCTAATATCTAGGCTTAGACACGCTATGTTCTGTGACTACCTCAAGTAGTGAGACCGCTGTTTGAAAGTTGTTTGAAAACTAGTCCGAGGGAAATACTTTAATTCCAGCTGTATACTAGCTCTGCAGTAGACGCACGCCCAATAAACCTTGCTCGACTTCAGTAGAACTAACGACGCAGGGGCAGCTCGAATCACAAATCAGGCCGAGCTGCCAAGGGTCCAATAGGCTGGGAGCTGGGAGCTGGAGTACTGGGACGGGAGCTGGGAGGATGGGAGGATTGAGAATTCCCTAATATCGTATATCCGTCGGAAGAGTTCACTTTTCATTTCGGACTTCCCGACGATTGGCCCGACCTTCCACGTCCATTCTTCCGGCAATTCTTCCCGTCGACTAGGACTCCCCCAACAATCCCACGCCGCCCAGCTCTTATCGCTCCTTGCTGCTTGGAAATTGTTTAAGGTGAGTACATTTTAATAATAAGCACTCTACCATAATATTGCTCGTCAGGTTGTGTGTAAGCTTGTGGAGGAGGCCCATTTCGGCTAACTGAGCTGATTGTAATTGCATGATTTTTTTCTCTCCACGGTTGTGACGTTGCCTCTTCCCCGCCTGGACCATCTAATTTAGGCGTCATTGGAGATAGCCTAGATTTGGCAACCAGAATGCCCGCCCTCGTAAAAGATGGCTTAACTCTTCGAGAGTTCAACGCTCTCAAGAGGAGCTCCTTCGACGGTACGCGGAACCTAATGCGCAGCTTTTTCTTGCCACACTAACATTCATTTTCTTTCCCACGCGCCATTCCTCAATAATCGCCTCCCAATAGCGACGCACTACTTGACCGCAAAGTCCTTCAGAAAGAAATGCATACAATTCATTTTATTCTGCAACAATTCCCTCTTCCCACCCCTTCCTCTTATTCTATTTTCCCAGATCCGGGCCCTCTCGCGCCGCTGCCTGAACGTGAGTAGCTGAGCACGTCGTAATCTACACCTATTTTGTCTTGTTTGTCTTGCCTGTTTTTATGCTCCATCCTTTCATGCAGCATTAATGCATGGGTCGCTCTCATCTCCGGCTGAAAAATTTCTATCTCGAGACCCCCTACTTTTGTTTTGCTAGCTAGGTTCATAGGCCGCGTGGTCTGTTCTCCACCCACGCCTCTTTCGATATGATTGTTTCCCTCTCAATGATTCCGCCCTCCTTTCTCATGCGAGCAAAAGGCTCGTGGAATTCACTCCTTTTTTCCACCACCTCCACCTTCGGAATACCTACTCCAATATTAGAAACGGGCGAGCGGTTGCTGGTGCACCAGGGTGCGTGCGCTCGCAAGCACAAGACCCACATGGAGATCGTAATGGACGCTGAAATCGAACCCACCGAAGGGTAAGGAGGAGCACGCTTTATTTTTTTGGTTTAGGTGTTGTGGCCTTTTTTTTTGTAGTGGCACGATGAGTTTATTGGTAGCAGCAAACAAGAATGTTTGGTAGCAGCAGGAGCATTACAAGTAGTGGCAGCAGCAGCAGCAGCAGCAGACGTCGTAGTCGCTTTCAGTTCACTCCCTTCATTTCCTAATCCAACATCATTCCTTTTGTCGTGTCTTTTTTAGGTGTGACAAGTGCTGCGTGTTCATGACAACCTGCGGCTGCCCGGACCCTGAGCGATCGTACTTGTACTTGTGGGAAAACCGAATCGAAACCAACACCGCCATCAAGTAATGAGAAACGAAAGAAGCTCTATTCGTGCGTGTTTCTTCGTGTGTGCGTGCATGCTAATAATGCTGGATGCTGCTTTAGCGCTATCATCTCCTTTCTTTTGCTAATTGTTGCTACTTCGCTCCTTTGTCGTCCATAATTCACGTCGTTCTCTCCTCGTATTCTCTTCTCTCTCCTTCCTCATTTTAGGTACCCTTGCGGAGGAACCAAAGACGTTGTTCAGGTGCGTTCCACAGCACTTTCCCCTGTTACAGTTTCCATCTGTCCAAACATTGAGGTGCACAATGCTTCTTTTAATTTACTTTCCTGGCGTTCTCTATGCATTCTCTCCCCGCCGCAATCTCCACGCATCCTTCTCACTCTCAACCTCCGTGCATGTTGCCCCTTCATTGAATAACAAAAAAAAAAACAGGTGACGTACTTCGACCAGTACCCGTACGCCGACGGGAACAGCTGCGTCGTGTGCGTGAACACTAGCCGGGGCCGCAGCTGCGTGTGCTGCGCCAAGGAAGAGCCCAAAGTCGATGTGGTGGACACCGGGTTCTGGTGCTGCTGCGTGAAATTCTGCCACAACTACAAGGTTGGTACTGGCTTCTAAAAGGAAACGAAACGAAAACAAAAAAACGGATTGATATCAAGAATGGAGGCCTTTCGTCTGCCTGTACTTGTTTTTGAAGTTTTTCGTCTGTTTATACGTTAATTTTCTTCTTCCTTATATTCCACAGGTGGTTGTAGTCCCGATGGAAAAGTACTGCTGCGGCCTCTGCAGCAACCGGGTCAACCGTGACGGTTGCTTCGGGTGCTTTGGGTCCAGCCAAGGCGACCCCATCATGTACTCGAACTTCTTGCCGCAACCCGTGAACCCGAAAGAATTCGCCAGGCGGTGAGAAAGAAAGCAAGAAAGTACTACTTACTTGTCCGAGAGAAGACGAGTGAAAGTTGCGAAAGTGACGACAAATTATTCGCTCGGGCCTATTACTTTCTTTCCTGTATCGCCTATTTTTTTGTCACTACTCATATTCGATTCAGTATCCTTCCTTCCTCGCACCAAGTTCGTCTCTCTCACTGAAGCATTTTTTCACTCTTTGTTCTCTTGACTCTTTCAGTTGTCGCATCGCGATGAACGACACGATTGACGGCGACGACCAGCCTTACTTGTTGCCAGTGGCGGGCGTGAAAGATTCGTTCTTTGCATCGAAGTCGAACGAAGCCACACAAGAGGTGCTGCCTGAAGAAGGAGTTAAGGAAGGAGAGGAGTCCAAGGCGGGCACTGAAGTGGAAGGAGAACGCATGGAACGCGAGTGAAGGAATAAAGGAGAAGAAGAGTCGCTCATTTCTGTTGTTGAAGATGGGGGTCTTTACTACGTGCTGTCAAGTTGAAGTCTGCTGGAAGTCCACCGGTGTTGGGGGTTGGAGCACATTCATAGCCGGAAGCTGTTTTACTGCCTCAGGAATGCTCTTTGCACCGTGGGTTTATGCTATACATTTAGAAAGAAGAGGAAACGAAAGCGACGAAAGGCAATTGGCAATTCACGCCGATTCTCATGTCGTATAATTCTGATTCCAGGATGTTGGAAATCGGGCGATAATCATTATTCGTGTTCGTTTTTTGAAATCGAATTCGAATTCGAACTCAAACTCGGATTAATTATTAATTAAAGGCAAAGGCGCCCATACTCCCGGAATTGGTATCCGGCAAAGGCAAAGAACCTTGAACCTATGTAGCGGCCAAAGGCTGATGCGCCGAGGCGAAAGAGAAAAGAAGAAGGATACACCAACATTGGGCGCCTCTATTTATGGGCTCAATTAGGGGTTTCCAAGAAAGCCATCAGTGTGCGATGCGCGCGCGAATGCTGTTCCGGATGGCTAGAAGCTCCTCCCTTGCTGCCATTTTGGCTCGCCAAACGTTCCCATTTGTGGTTTACCTCCAGCAAAGCCATGAAGTACCTATGAAGTAGCATGTCACAATTTCGAGCCGAAAAAGTGAGACACCCAAGTATGCACGCGGAGGAGTCGTTGAGGTGCACAAGAAAAAAGAGGAAGAGAGAAAGGGAGAACTGCAGCGTAGGCGAGAAGTACGCAACGACCGAGAAAAAAAGAAGGTAGGTATCAAAAATCAAAATAAACTCAAGTGCGCACAAAGCCAAACAGCTGAGGTCACTCCAAATTCGTTACCTTTCGAGTTGTCGGCACAAATTGCCGCGGTCTGCGCTTTTCAAGTTTGGCAAATCGGGCAGGCGATCGGGGGAGCCCAGCGGCGGCAATGGTTTGGCGGCAGCGGCCGTTTGGGTGGACTGCGTGTGGGCATGTGTACAGCCAGTTGTGGTGGAAGAGTGTGAGTGCGAGTTCGAGCGAACGAGATGGTGATGTATTTTACAAAACAGATGGAGCACCAAAAACAAAGGAAAAGAAAAAAGTAAGAGCGTCCGATACGAAACAGACAATTTTGTTATCGATCAAAAGACGATTGAACGGTCAAGAGACACCATGTGCTCTTACCAAAAATGGAGCACTTTCTTACCAAAAATGGATTCGCCACGGCAGGCTCCTCTTTAGGCGCAGCAGCAGCAGCAGGACTCATGGTGGACGTGCCGAACAGATTGAGGTTCGACAACCCCCCCATGAGCAGTCCTGCTGCTTCAGCTGCGCTCGCTGCGGAACTACTAGCAGCACTGCTACTCTTGCTACTACCGTTGCTGCAGCTGCTGCTGCCGTTGCCGTTGCCGTTGCCGTTGCCGTTGCCACCCTCGTTAGTGCTGTGGTCCCGTTTGTACCCATTCAAGTCGTTTTCTAAGGTAGCGTGCAGCGCTGCAATTCGACCTTCGCTGCGCTCCACCACACTGCTCG
>Ga0307930_1000340_pt1 | contig 36554 bp, 13 predicted proteins | sample OrgLakmetageno46_FD_203161 | JGI IMG/M metagenome (GOLD analysis project Ga0307930, IMG submission 203161) | Saline water microbial communities from Organic Lake, Antarctica - #46 | ecosystem: Environmental > Aquatic > Non-marine Saline and Alkaline > Saline | place: Antarctica: Organic Lake...
TAGCGATTTCCTTAAACCGCCGATTCCCACACTACGCGCTTTGACTCTCAATCCTTCTCGCCAGGTGATCTTGACCTCGAGATTGCTTGAGCGCCGAAGCCCGCGTAGCCCACGTTGATTGCGCCCCGCCAGAGAATATGAATGATGAAGAAAAGGGCCTTAACGCCATCAGCTTTGAAGAAAACAAATAGTACGGTTCCGTAGCTCCACCGTAAATCCAATTTTTAGTGGATTTCTGCATTTGCCCCGCTAAACAGTGTCACACAACATTCCAACAGCCTTCAAGCCTTCACAGGGCGTACAATTCTCTTAATGACCAAAGATGCCGTGACAGCGCAGAGTATCATATACTTAGAAATGGCATTGACGTTGCTAAGAATATGGCTCACTGGATTCCTTGGCGCTGTAGGCTTGATGAAGGGTGCTGGAAAATTATGGCATCCATTAGTAAGTTCTCAACTAGCAGACAAGAAAGCGCTCATGCCTTCAGATAATGCGTATGCTAACGTCATTTTTTTTTTAAAATCATCTGCAGTCAGCGCTTGCGGGTCCAATCGAGGCTTTGGGGGCATTGCTCCAACTGCCGGCCGTCTTTGGGCTCTTCAAGTACAGCAATGCTGCTGGCACGGCTGACAAACTATCCGTGTTTGGCTGCTATTTCTTTGTCCTTGCGTTAGGATTTATTCTGAGCACTTACAAACGCAAGGTACAATGCTCGTGGCACTACCTTGAAAGTCTCTTCTTGCTCTCTACTTTTCGAACACCTCATTCAATCGCCTTTTTATAATTTACAGGGCCCAGTTTGCTGGTCACAAGTCGTGCTCACGGTAGTGTACTTACAGTTCGGGTTCACGCCAGCCACAGCTGGGAGTGGTATGTGGGTAGGTGGCCCGCGAGCGGTCGCCGTCGCTGTGTCTGTGTTAATTCTTGGGGTGGTAGGCGGTGTGTGGCTTCAGCAGCACCCACCTGTCGAAGCAGCGATCACTCAGGCGTGCCCCATGGCGCTCGTCGCGCTGGCTACTGTAGTGCTGCCCCACTCTGGCCTCGTGCCGCCGTGAGACGGGAGTTCATTATCCGTGGATAAGTGCACTACGTAAATTTACACTGCGCCCTGCGTTTCTTAGCACGGCACAGGTCTGACTGTGGAAAGTTAGCTCATGAGAGATCGAATTGGGACGGGGCCTTGGTGCACTGGTGCACAAATAATTTGAGAGAGAAAGAACTAAAGAAAGTTTCTGTTTCGCAGCTCAGTGATTGTCATAGGCCAAACACCCTTCTGGTCATTGCTGCCTGTGGCTTTAGGGCCTGGGTTTTTCTTTCTTGTTTCTAGAACTAGATATTAGATATTATAACTATAACTAAAGTGGAATGGACACTGACTGCTATCTGCTATTTGCAGCCGACTACAATAGGCTTTGGAAAAAGAATTACGCGATTTCGAATACGCAGGCCTGTAAATGAGAGAAATTAATCAAGGAAGGAGTCCCGAAGGCTCACTGCGTCCACTGCTTACTGCTTAGTAGTTGTAGTAGTTGTAGTAGTAATAAAGTGGAATGGGCACTGACTGCTATTTGCAGCCGACTACTATGGGGGAAAAAGAATTACGCGATTTCGAATACGCAGGCCTGGAAATGAGAGAAATTAATCAAGGAGGGAGTCCCGAAGGCCCACTGCGGCCACTGCTTAAGTAGTAGTATTAGTATTGGCATTAGTAGTAGTAGTAGTAGTAGTAGTAGTAGAAGAAGAAGAAGAAGAAGAAGAAGAGAGTTATATATCGCAGATATTCTGGCTGGGAGACATAGAAATAAATTTAAAATAATTCATTGCTCCCTTCAGAATTGGTCTATCATTAAATTCCCGCTCATGTAATCATTGCCATGGGTTATGGAACATATCCCTCGTCTGCCTCGTGATGATGATGACTTCCGTTCCAGTCGCCTTCATGGCCATGCTCCTCACCTTCGCGGTGCTCATACGCAGCATCCGCGTGCTCTTCAGCCCAACTTGGCTCTCCCGTGGCTTCTGCCCATGGGCTCACGACTTCTCCTAGCCGAGCAGACTCAGTGTCTCCGTAGCCCAGCTCGCCACCATACTCATGGTTGCCGTGTGCTTCTCCGCGCTCCTCTTCTCCGTGCCCTTGTTCCCACTGGTGCTCTTCGCCGTGTGCTTCACTCCAGTCGCCTCCGCTCAGGTCTTGGTCCTCCCCCTGGCCCCAGACATTCCCGTGATAAGCATCCACCGTGCCTAAAGCACCATTTCCATCGTAGTCTTCAACAGGTGGCCGCGCCCATTCTCGCGGCGGCTGTCCGTCGCCGTTCCAGCTCTCGTAAAACGACACGTCGGGCGACGCGAGCGCGGCCATTGCACCGTGACCTCCACCTTCTCCACCTGCGTTCGAGGATACGTCTGGAGAATATGCCGAAGAAGACTCTTCGTAGTGGTGTGCTTGCAGGGGCGATCCATAAGAGGCGGCGGCAGGATCATAATACTCCTGATGATGGTCATGGTGATCGTACTCATGATGGTGATGGTAAGGGTTTTTCTTGCGCACGATGAAGACTCGGTTGCCCCGTGGGTTCGTGTACACTCGGTCCACCTCTTCTTGCACGGTGGGGAGGTGCGAGTTCGAGGCCTCGGCACTCGCGTAATGCCACGAGGACACTCCGTACTCGTCCACGACTTCGACCCAATCCCCGACTTCACCGCTGCTGTGGCCACCACTGTCGCGGTGAGTCGGGTCTTCGTACGTGGTTTCCCCCGTTGTATGGTCGTACCAATACGGGTAGCCCTCCTCGTCATGCAAAGCTTCCCATTCGTGCATAGCGGCGCCTCCTTCTCCTCCTTCGCCCTCGCTCCAATGCCCGTGCGCGTCGGGGCCAAAGGCGTGGGGGTCCCAGCGCGACTCGCCCGTCGCGCAGTTCAGCTGGTAGGCTTGCCCCTGCGCGTCGACTTGCGGCAACCAAGGATCCCCATGCACCCACGAGGACGGCCCGCGGTCGGCCGACTTGAGGAGCGCCTGCAGCCTCGCCTCGCCATCTGCTCCTTCCAACGCATGCCATGATACCGTGCCGCCCTCTGCAAAGCCACCGGAAGCCTCTGCGGCCTCGAGCCACGGAGTGACGTCACTCAGTTGCAGTTCCAAGCCAGCATGCAACAACACGTCGGCAAATTCAGCGCTGGACAACTCGTCAGAACCGCCGCTTGCCGCTTCGAACCACTCCCCAACTCGTTCCAGAAGCGTGGGCGGTGGGTACTGCGGGAAGTCTGGAGGATGGTGGTGATCATGCCCGTCTTCGCTCTCTTGACTCAACGAAGCACCATCTTCATCGTCGCCATCTTCGTCGTCGTCATCCTCCTCGTCGCTGCCTTTATCCTTGTTCTTCTTGCCACCAAACAGGCTGGTGCCGAAATCAAACCAGCCGCGTTTCTTTTTCTTCTCGAGAGCTTCCTTGCTGGTGGGCGTCGCCAATCGTTCGCGGGCTGCGTTCTTGTCGAGGAAAAGCGCGAGGCCCAGTTGGCCCGGCAGCTGTTGCCGGTGCGGCTTGGGGCAAGCTTCCACCGTCAAATCCAACTTCAAGAGCCCAAGTTCAGGCCGGGGTTTTGGGGGTGGCCTTCGCCGCGCAATTTCGGCGTCCGTTAAGGGTTTTCCCAAGCGCCCAAACACGGTGCCCAACAATCCATGGGCTCCCTTGGCGAAATCTTGGCCCGCAGCAAGGGCGGCTGCTCGGGCTTTTTCGCGCGCGGATTGAGGCTTGTGCAGCCGCAGCGTGCGGTGGCCTTGTTCCTTGTTGGCAGCAGCGGTGGCCGCCGCCATGGCGGCTTCTGCTTGCTTGCGGTTGGTCGTCGAGCTCTCACCCCCCTTCCGGGGGACCACCAACCGCTTCAAGTCGAGCGAGGCTTCCGCCACCGTGCGCCCTTCGCGGCCTTTGCCCCCGTCGTACGCGATGCGGAAGTCGAGCGGAGTGGTGGCCAAAAAGTGCTCTGACACAATGAGCTCCACGTCGTCGTTGGTCCAGCTCACGACATACGGCGCGGCGGAATCGGCCGCTCTTGCTTTCGCAGCGGCTGCGTTGTTGCCATCGCCGTCGTCACTGTCGTCGTCGTCGCTGTCGCGGTCTTCCTTGGGTTTAGTATTGTCGTTGCTTTTGCCGCTCTTTGGGTTTTGCCAGGCTTTCCTTGTGGCGTTGGCCGAGGTAGGGTTGGTGAGGGCCGCAGCGCTGGCGCCAAACGCCACGGCCAGGACCACCTTGGACGAGGACCAGAGGCCAGTAGACCCCAAGAAACTTGGCGGCTTGGCGTGGCTGGGCCCCGCGACGGCATGGTGCGTGTGGTGCGCAATCGAAGTCGGCTTTTTGGATGCCTTGGTAGCCGACGCCGCTGTTGCCTTCGAGGACGACGACTCACGCATCGAGCGGCGCTCAATTTCTTTCTCAGCTCGGCGACTCTTGGCCACTTCCTCGGCGTGTTTGTGCTGCTCCGCGGCGGCATGAGCCAGGTCTTCGACTTCCAACCCTTTCAACGACACGCGAAAGTAACGCACTTCCACCCCACTCTGCCGGGCCACGGCTGCTGCGACCGCGGCTGCGTTTTCTTCGTCTTCTTCTGGCTCTTCTTCAACTGCCTCCTCCTCCTTACTGCTGGTGGCAACCACACCGCCTTCTGCGTCTGTATCCGCTTCGGCGCTATTGTTCGCCCCGTCATCCTTTCGAGGTGTTTCGAGCTCAGTGAGCAAGTCATCGTCGTGCTTCTCCGACAGCGGGAACAAAGTGCGCAGCCGGAGCAAAGCGGCTTCCTCTGCCTTGGGTTTGCCCTTTTCCTTGGAGAAGTGCTTGAAAGGCTGCGGGCGCCGCAGCAGCGCTTGGGCCGCGTTGTCCGCCACCACTGCCGCCACGGTCGTCTCTTGCAGCGCCCGCAGCTGCGCCCAGCTCTCAATCACCACGCGGCCCATGAAGTCACCCTCGGAGCCTAAATCAAAATCCAGAACGTCCAGGACGAGGCGGCCCCACGGCACCAGGGGCATTTTCACTTCGGTGGCCGAGGGGGCCGGCAAGACAAACTTGTGGCACCACACGGGGTTCAAATTGTTGTTTTTCACCCGGGTCGACCCCACGCGGCGGCCGTTCCAGCGCACCCGCACGAAAGGGTCGGATTTCCCGAAAGCGTCCACGTTGGGCAGCTTTTGGCCGTCCACCACGAAGAGCACCAAGTCGCCCTCGCTGTCCAAAATGGGCTCCGCAGAAGACGGCGCCGCCAACCCGAGCGCCGAATTGGCCGACAGCGGGCTGTTGGCATCACTGCCATCACCTCCAGCACCACCTGCTCCTGCTCCCGTAGGAGACACGCCTCCCGGAGGTGGTGCGTCGCCCCGCTTCCACGCTTCTTTCGCTTCTTTTTCGGCCTTTTTGGCTGCTTGCACTTTTTCGGCTTCCCGCCGCACCCGCCGTTGCCGCACCCAATGAGTAATCGTGAGGTACGCCCAGGCTTCTTTTGCCATCCCCACGTTGGCTTTCGCCAGCTTGACCTGCTTCAAGGCAGCACGGTACGCGCGCTGCTGCCGCCAGCCCCGGTAGTTGCGCTGAATGCACAGGGCCGCGTCGTGGCGTTGGGCGGCTGCCGCGCTCATGGCTTGGCGGTCGGCCGACAACACTTTCAGTTTCCGGGTCTTCAAGCAGTGCCTTGCCCAGACCTGGATTCTGGTCGCGGCGGCTCGCACTCGTTTCTCGTGGTTTCGAGCCGCAAACGCTGCTACTCGCTCGCGCTGCGCCTGTTGTTCGGCCGCCATTTTCCGGCGCAACTCAAGCTTCGGGCCTAGACGTACCCTGTACGCGCGCTGGAGCACGATGGCCGCTGCCTCCGCCTGCTGCGCAAATTGGTGCGCTAAGCAACGCCGCACCCATCGCTGGAGCTTGCCTGCGTGCACCCGTTCAGCCAAACGATACCCACCGATATCCCACACTTCTAGGTCTAGACCTGTGCTGCTGAATGGTGATGAAAAAAAAACCTCAGCCGACACAGCCGATAGAGCTTGAGGAGGTGGCGAAAGTGGCAATCGCTGGCCAAAGCGGCGGCGCTGGTTGGTCTCCATTTTTGGTGCCAGCAAACGACTAGACAAGTCAAAGGCCGGCCCTGCAGTGCTCACGGAAGCTGTCAAAAGGGACACTTGTGGTGGCGGTGGAGGCAAAGAACCATACACAAACCGAGAAGACTCGGGGACAACCTGCTGCGTGGCAGTGCTTCCCAACCTTTTCATCGTAACGTCCGCAGACTGGTGGAGGTGATGGTGGTGTTCAAGGTCTGAAGAAGCGTTTTCTGGTTGCGTAGATTGTGGTGGCGGGGGTGGCGGCAGTGAGGTCGCCCAGCGCGCCGACAGCAACGGCTGGCGTGCTTTCACGCTCGGCCATCTCGATGCTCCTAAGCGCCTTACCGGTGGCAGCGACTCTGGCTGCACTGCGGCAACGACGTCGACTTGGTGTGGGGCGGCAACCACCGACTCTTCGACGACGGCGGAGACACACACACTGAGGCCGGCCAGCTTTTGCAACACCTGACTCGAGTCCGCAAGCATTTCCAGCTCGACGAGGCCGCCGCGCCGCCGCCCCACGTGCCCGCCTGGCTTCGTGATTTCAGTGCCGTGCTGCAAGCCCGGCAGTGGTGGCGCCAGCGCTGGAGGCGGCTCATAGTCTGCCGCCGCCCGTACCGCAAAGTCGGTGCGCAGGGCAACCCCGCCACACAGGCGCTGCAAGCTTGCCCAGTCCAAGGTGACGCTGCCCGCGAGGTGACCGTTAGCACGCCAGCCTTGCAGCTTGAGTTGGCAGTTTTGGCGGTTGGGGGGCAGAGGCAGCACCAGGAGACCATGATTCGGCGATCGAGCAGCGCGAGCTTCTGCTGCTGACGCGTGATGCTGTGCCGCACCAGCTGCAGCAGCTCGAGCTCGGTGCTTACGGCGCACTGAAGAGTTGGCTGAACTTACTACCGAGACACCAGCAGCTTCCGACGAGGAGTCCGATACTTTGGAACATGCGGACCGTTCATCATCCTCGCTATCGCTGCTTTCGCTGCTACTGTGATCAATGTCATCGTGATCGCCTTCTTCTTCTTCTTCTTCATCCGCCCACTTGCAGACGCCAGTAGTGGTGTTGAGCCAATAAGGATGCCCACTCGGGTCCATCATGCTCACCCACGGACTCACTTCCTCACTCGAGTTCGAAGCAGGCTTGCCCCACCCTCGCTGCTTCTTGTGAAGAGCTGCCGCGCGCGCTGCAAGGGCGTCCTGGAGCATTTCTGCCCCCACGCTTTCAAATTCAGCCCAGGTCACGGTGCCGCTGCCATCGGCATCTAAGCGTGTTTGCCACGATGCAATAAGATTGTCACTCAAGCCTAAGTCTAGATCGGCCCACAGCTGCCAAAATTCGGGCCAGTCCAATTCGCCGCTGCCGTCGTAATCACAGGCTGAGAAGAGCTGGTAAAGGTGGTTCATAAGGGAGGGTGGCGCACGTTCTGACCATTCCGTTTCTCCCGTGACGCGATTCACCTGTTTTTATGTATGACAGGTAGATTCGTGAGAAGTAAGCAAACGGAGACACCAGAGTTTGAATATGGGGAATCAATTAGGATGCTGCAAACCAGTGCTAATGCACGAAAAGGAGAACGCAACCAAACAGAGATAAATATCACTAAGACACAAACTGACAACCTACCCGATAAGGATTGCCAGCGTCGTCGATGAACTCCATCCAGGGGTCTTGGTCGGAACCCGAAGGACTGTTGTGTAATGCTTCCTGAAGCATTTCCACTCCAACTGCCTCGAACTCTTCCCAGGTCACTGTGCCGCTGCCATCGGCATCCAGGCATGTTTGCCATGCCGCAATACCTTCGTCAGTTAATCCCAAGTTCAATTCGGACCATAGGTGCCAAAACTCGGGCCAGTCCAATTCGCCGCTTCCGTCCGAATCGTGCTTGTCAAACAGCTGCTTCAAGTGGTTCAGCATCAGATTGTCCGTCGGTTCGGGCCCCAACACCGTCGCCAGAAGCTCATCCGACGCGTCCGCTGCCCACACGCTTTCGCCAGTGGCTCGGTTGAAGTAATACTCGTGCCCCTCGTCAGTGTGGTTCACTTGCCACACGCTCTCGCCGTCTGATTCGCTGCTGAAGTCGTGCTCTTCCAGCACGTCCTTGAGCAGCTTGAGCCCGACTCGGGCGAACTCGTTCCAGGACACCGTGCCGCTGCCGTCCGTGTCCACCAGTTCTTTCACTTTCGCCAATTCGTCGTTGCTCAGACCCAAGTTCAGCTCGTATATTAGAGCAACGAATTCGTCCAAGTCCAAGGACCCGCTGCCGTCGACGTCGTGTTTCTCGAACAGGGTTTTCAATTGGCCAGACAAAGATGGTGCAGGCGGGCGGAAAGGCTTTTTGCCGTCATCGTCATCGTCGTCGTCGTCGCCTGGGTCTTCCCATGCGTACTCTTCTGCTTCATCCCAGGCACTTTCGCCCGTGACCAAGTTCATTTCGTAGCCGTGCCCCTCGACGTCGGTGAAGTTCATCCAGGCGTCCGCGTTGTTGTGGTGGTGTTGGCGGTCAGGGGCGCGTTGCTTCAGGAAGGCCTTGGTCAGCAAGGCTTCCCCGACGCGACTGAACTCGGCCCACCCTAAGGTGCCGCTGCCATCAGCGTCGACGGCCTTGATCCACGCAGCCTGGTCTCGGGCGCTCAACTCCAAGCCCATGCCGCGCACCGCCGCCCAAAACGCAGGTGGCTCCAACTCCCCGCTCTTGTCCCAGTCCGCGGCTTCAAACAGCTGCTCAAAGTGACGCAGCAACGTAGGCGGCCCAAGCGCCAGGAAACGAGGCAGGGGGGGTCTTCGCATGCGCTTTGCTTGCTCGGGATCTCCTTCTGGGTCGCACCACTCGGTGTCCATCGTGGCTCTATTGAAGTAGAAAGACCCGCCCGAGGGGTCTTTCAGTTTCACCCACGGCGATCGCCGCATGCCTGCCCAGTCCTTTTTCGCGAATATAGTGCGAATTAGGCGCTCTCCGAAGGCCACAAACTCGGACCATTTTACCGTGCCGCTCCCATCCGTATCCACGACCGCAGCAATCGCTTCCACGTCGCCGTCGGTGAGCCCTAAGTCCAGCTCGTGCAGCAAGTTTTCGAGCTCCTCAATGTCGAGCTCTCCGCTGTCGTCCTCATCTGCGCTCTCAAACAAACGCTGCATGTACGCCAGCAGGCCTGGCGGTGGCGGCGGCGGCGAGTTATGAAACGAGAAACCCCGCAGTGGTGGTTGGTCGTGTCCAGAGGTGACTTCCTGGTCTCCCACATCCACGGGTTCACCGCACCATTCGGCCGTGACGGTCACCCAGGGATCTTCGTCTTCAGAATGCTGGTCATCTTTGGTGGCCACCGCAGTGGTTGTTCCTGCCGCACCTCCTCCACCCTCAATGCCTCTCGAGTGAGGCGCCAAAACACTGCTGGGCACCGAAGCCAGTTTCAGGGCGCTGTGGAGCATGAACCGAATGCGCGCAATTTGGCCACTTGGGGGTGTATTCCCCAGGGGCACAGTGCGGGGCGCTAACTGCCGAGTGGCAGTGGGGTCACTCACGCCTGCTCTAGAAGCATCCGAAGGAGCAGCGGCTACTGCCGCTCCGGCACCGCTTCCAGCAGTGGCGTTGGATACCTTTGCTTTGGATTTAGTCGCTACTTGTGACGGCGGTTGAGGCGACGTGAGTTGCAGTCTTTGAGCTTCCTCTTCCGCTTCTTTCTGCGCTGCTTCGGCCTTGGACAGGGGACGGCATTCTTCCACAATGAGGCGAAAGTGCAGCCTCACATGCGGCAACACGCGGTAACAGGCCACTCCGGGCTCCGGCGGTGGGCTCCCAATTACCGTGAGCCGAAGCTTGATGCTGCCTGCGGAGCCCTGAGGCACCCCTGACTTGGACTTTTTCTTGACCGGGGGAGCCACACCGCCGTCTGACGCTGTTTCGTTGGTTGGTGGCACAGCAAGCAACGCGCCTCCACGAGCTGCCTTGGTGACCGTGTCTAAAGCGACCCAGATAGCGCCAGTGCCGCCGTGATGTTTCGCGCTTGGCATGGAAAGGGGTAAGGTCGTAGATCCTAAAGGCTCCGAGGTTACCATATCCTGATCATAAACCGTAACTCGCACGCCAAGGTCACTTGTGCCCTCCACTGACGACCAATGCGTGTGCCACGTCTTGGCGTCACAAAATGACAAGGAAGCAAAGGCGCTTCTCTTGGCCTTGCTTTTGTCTTCTTGCTGTGCTCCTTCTTCGCTTTCCCACACTGGGCTCAGAGTCTTCTTCACGGTTTCGGTGGTGAACTTATACCGCTGAGGCCGCGTCACGGGTTTCCCACTCTTCAAATGCACCAGTTCCGCGACTGCATACGGGTCAGAGGTGCCCCCGCGGTCGGCGGCAGGCAGCTTGCGCGCGCGCAGCACTTCCACGCGCACATGTTCGGTGCCTGGCAGAGGAGGCGCCGCCTCGGCTGCAGCAATCGCTGCTTCTTCGGCCAAGTCAGCTTTGGCCTCGGCCTCGGCCTCAGCAGCAGTTTTGGACTTCTTCCCAAACCATCCGCCGCCGCGAGCCTTCTTGGTTGCTTTGCCACCACCGCCACCATTACTATCTTTGGCGGTGGCATCGCCATCGGCAAGATTGGCTCCAGCAGCAGCAGCGGAACTTCCACCAGGCAGTAGATCTTTGTTCACTTCTGGCGCAGCGGCAAGAAGCGCGCAAGTGAAACGTTTTGGAATGGAAGAAGTCTTTTCCGCAGGATCTTCTTTGAAAGCATTCCAGCCGTCATCGTCTTCATCGGACGAATCCTCCAAGAAGTTGTCATCCTCGTCTTCGTCGTCATTGCTTCTCAAGCCATCTGCCCCTAAGAAAGAGTACCGCAGCGACATGTCCTGGGAGGTCACCGGCCCTCCGAGACCAACGAGCCCCTCTGCCTTGCGGTGCACTCGAGCTTCGGCTTTCTTGGTGGCCCTCCTGAATTGCGCCTCCATTTCATCGTGATGGTGGTCGTCCTCATGAGCACCCAGGCTCGTGCCTAAAGCATGGAGCATTTCTTCTTCTTTCAAGGCTTTGCTTTCATCGCTGGCATCGCTGTCTTCGTCGTCGTCTTCGTTCAGAGTTGCGGCGGTACGGTAGGTAGGCACTACATGCCGCAACGTTTCCTTCCAATCCAGTTTCACCATGCCAACAGCTTTGCCTCCAGACGTGACTTCGAGCTCGAGCTCGGGTGATTCGCCAGAGGTGGAGTCCGCTGCGGTTGCTGACACTGCTGCTGCTGCTGCTGCTGCTGGTACTGTTCCAGGAGCAGCAGAAGCGGATGAATCACCTTGGGATATGTCGTTATCTTCGAGCGGGAGCGCGAGGGTGTAAGCAGACGGCCGAGCAGGGGCTTGGCCTGGTAGTCGTTGGTCGTGAAGCGCGTCTGCGCCCCACCAATGTGGCAAGCTCCCGGCATTCACTGCACTCCCGCGCCAGCGCACTACACAACCCACTGCACCTGCCTCTGAAGCCACAGCCGACGACGACGACGACACATTCGTGGAAGCGGCAGCTGTTCCAGCTGTTGTGCCACTTTTCCCACCCGCAGTCGCTGCGGTTGAAGGTGTCGTATTTTCAGTGTGCGCCAGCAGAGTGCGGCGAAGCGCAGCGTGCACCTGACGCGGGTCTGGCTTGGGGTCCGGCAGGCCTTTCGCGCGGTTGGCGCGGCCCCAGCCGGACTTTGCCTTGGCATCGGCAGCTTTGGTGGCTTCGGCTCTCAGCCCACCGACGTCGTGCACTTCAACTCCCAAGAGCTCCAAACGCAAACGCCGCACCACTGGCGGCCGTCGCGGCGAACCTGTGGTCGTCTTTGTTTCAGGGGCAGCTGCGCTGGTAGCTGCAGAAGCTCCAGTGGTTGGACGGCGAGACTCTCGAGAAGAAGACTGCTGTGCTCTTTCTTCGCTTCCGGCAGGAGTCGCTTGCGGGGACAGGAAGGTCACGGACGCATGCGCCACATTTACTTCTCCAAGCCCAAAGCCCACCGTGATGAGGTCGCCCCTCGACCTTGCCTGTCGCGTAGCTGCGCGCTCCTGTTGTTCGGCGTCCCGAAGTTCACTTCGGGTGAGCTTCCCGTCGGCCCACGTCAGAGGGTCCCACGGCTTCACGAGGTACCAAGCGCCGTCGGGCGTGCCAGCCGCGCCAGGTAACGGCGGCTCGTACGGCATGGGTGGAAGAGGGACGGCTTCAGGCTCGGAGCCCTTGGCACCTGAATCCTCTTTGTTTTTGCTGCTGCTCCAGAGCCGCCGACCGCGTTTCCCTTCGGACGTCTTGCTCGAGGCTGCTGCTGCTGCTTCTGCTGCCGCGGCAGCTGCTACCTCCTCAGGGGATGGTTGAGTCGCAGCAAGTGCAGGAGCGGTGGCGGCCGCTTGAGCGGCGATGGCAGTTTGCACGCGCGTTCGTTTGATTGCAGCGGCGTCGGTGGCCTTGGCGAGAGCTGAAGCGTCGGTGAGACTTCCTTCAAGCAAGTCTTCAAATGGGACCTTCCACAGAGAAATATCAATTCCGGAATATCGAAGACAAATTGAGGATATGAATATAGTAGATGCCGCAATTAAATTGAATTGGCATCGCTTCGAATACAATGAAAATGATATCAAATACAAAACCTCCGTTTGGTGCACTATCATACAGAGCAGACATATTACTCTACTTTAATAGGAAAGACACATGCGCATACTCACCACAGCGACCCCCATGACGTCATGCTCTTCGTCTTCGTTGAAGTCAACCACGCGCACCACTAACGGTGGGCCGCGGCGCATTTCTTGGGCCACCTGCGCGTCTTGCCTCTCCTGCGCGCGCCTCTCCTTGGGAGTGGGCACCCACGCCGTAGAACCCGTAGTTAAATCGAGCGTAAACGCGCGCCCCGTGTGCACGTGGTGTAGCACATGCCCTCCTTCGCCGCTACCTTCACCACCACCTCTGCCGTGGTCGTCGTAGCCGTGGGTCCACTCATCCGCATGGCTGTGCAACAAGTTCAAGAGGTCGTGTTCCAGAGCCGCAAACTCGTTCCAACGCACCGAGCCACTGCCGTCGGCGTCAGCAAATTGTTGCCACGCCGCAATGTCGCTATCGCTCATTCCAAAATTTAGTGCCGAGAGAACCTGAGCAACAAAGAAAAGAAAGAATTTTTATGTTCAAAAACCCTACTACACGAGGAATTTTGTGAAGTAAAAATGTGAAACAAAGTATGCTTAAGAACGAATTCACGCATCGCATAGCAAGACATACCTCCCAAAATTCGTTCCAATCGAGCTCGCCAGAACCGTCAGAGTCATGCGCATTGAACAGCATGCCAAAGTGTTCCATCAGGGTAGGTGCCGGCGGAGAATGGTCACCACCGTAGGCATTAGACGACGGCAATGGTTCGGCACAGAGGTTGTAATCTTCCACCGCCGAATCCCATTCCGCGCGCGTCAAAGTAAACTTCATGCGAAGGTTCCAGCACGGTTCCAAGGTACGGTACTGCACACGAGACTTGCCGATTTCGCGCCCCGCCCACGAGACCACGACGTACGGATCACGGGTCAATTTGGTAGGCACGGGCGCGCCGCTAATATTGCCGCTGTTGCTACTACTGTCAATGCCAACGCTACTACTTGCGCCACCAGGGTAGCCACTGTTTGTGCCATTGAGCCCAGCTAATTCCAACGCGTTGGTTGCGGTGTTTTGGGGCAGTGGCAACAGAGAACGCGCTCCGGTGACCGTGAACTGCAGCTCCACACGGGCACCTCGCACCGCCGGCCGCGCCCAGGGCAACGCCAGGAGCTCCGGGTCGCGGCGCAAGCTGGGCGCAACCAAATTGGCCGTGCGCAACACCACATGGCCCACTTTCACCGGTGGCGGCGGTTCAGGCGCAGGGTCCTCAGGTGCTTGTGAATCAGCAGGAGCGGTGCCGCCGCCGTCGACTGTCGATGGACTGACAGCCCCTCCTTTGTCAGCACCAGCAGTGGCAGCAGCATTGGGTTTCGGGGAACTGCTTCGCCACCCAAATCGGGCAAGCCCACTCGGACTCGAGGATCGCCCCCGGGCCTTGTCGTCTGCGCCCCCTTCAGGTCCATCCGACTCCACGGCAGCAGCACCCGTTGTCTTGGCGAAGAGATGGTGGGCTGGTGGAGGTGGGAGCTCTAAGTGAGCGCGGTGCAATTGCACGCCGTCGCCACCGTATGCGTCCACGTCCGAGCTGCTGGACGCCGGTAACGGTAACCGTAAATTTACGGCTACGAGCGCGTCGTCGACTCCTTTCAAAAAGCCCGGGCGGATTGCACCCGTAGCGCGCACCTATTTATGAATTTAGAAAATATGGCATGATATTCATTTCAGCCGCATGGAATAAAATAATCATGAGGGGCGAAATTGTCTTCAGAGCAAGAAAAATGATATAGAAGGGTGACGTGCTGCAGAACATAGACACCAACCTGTCTATGCAACATGGGATCAAACGACTCTGACTTCACCTTCAAATCCAGGGCAAGGAACCCGCAGTGGTCAGGCAGGGCCGTGGACCACGCATGCTTCGGGTTGGGAGGTGCAGCCAGCAGGAAGATGCCTTGCGCAGACGCACCGAAGCGCCAGTGGAGCTTGTCGCAGACATCAGGTGAAATAAGTGGCGGTGGGGTGCCGGGGCGCTTCTTTTTGCTTTTGGAAGCAAGTTCAGCTGGTGTGCGACTCACCTGAAGACGATGGCAAGTGTAAGGAAATATACATCAGAGGAATTCCTACACTTTTCACACCAAAGCACTTTTCAATGAAGAGACATAAACAGTGCTTCAACTCAGCATCCTTCAAAACTAATCAAAAGCTACGATATGGCAAAAAACTGCTCCTGTTTCCTGCTTACCGTGCAACAGAGTGGCATTATCTTGGTAGCAGTAGCGGCGCTTTCTTCGAGTGCGTTCTTCGCATCGGACGCAAAGTTCGAACTGGACGACGAAGCGCATCCTTGGGACGGGCCATCCCACGCCACGAACTCCACCATGCGCTTCTCCGGCTGAGTGGCGTTTTTGACTCGCACTTGCAAGGCCTTTCCCGCTGCTTCTTCGGGCGTTAAAACACGTGGGGAAAGCCGTACATCCTCGCTGGTATAACCACCGCCAGCCTTCTTCTCGCTCAAGGCCAGCGTTGGAACTGGGGCAGGCGCCGAAGTAGGTGACGCTTTCGGTGCTTGGCTAAGCTCTTGTTGTTTGGGTGATGAGATAGTTACGTCAGCGTTGACATTGCTGTTTTTGATCGCATCCGGCCCATTGACTTCTTCTCCTTCTTCTGCCAATGGTGGTGGTTTCAGCGTAACTCGGTTGATTTCGACGAGCACCGCCCCGTGCGGCACCATGAGAGGCAAACCCCACGCATTTGCGCTGTGGTCACCCAACATGAGCTCTGCGGAAGGACTCGCCGCCGCAGCGGTCGCATACGCCAACTCTGCGCCGCTCGCTAGCTTCGTGGCGGCTGCCGCTTCTGCTCGCGCACTCTTGGATGGTGTGCCTCCGGCTCGTTGAGCTCTGCTGCTGTTAGTAGCAGCAACGGCCGCCTGAATAGAGCTACCTCCACCGTCGTCATCTTGTGACCATTCCGACTCCTCGTCTGAGGAAGGTAGGCCACTGTGGCCGTCCTCGCCAAAACCGTCTATGATTTCACCGTTTTCATCAAAGAGACCACCCTGCCCATTGGCCATGCCGGTGCCACTGGGAAGGCCATTACTGTCAAGCGATGACGACTCGGGTGGAGGTGGTGGCGCTACTTGCAGCAGGGTCAAGAAGAGGCGACCCGTGTGCACTTTGGGCTTCCTTCCACGCGAAGCCACGTAATCGGGCTTCGGCATGAGTTTGAAAGGCATCGTGCGAATTAGGCGAGTCTCCGAGTCAGGTGTAGTGCAATTGTAGACCTGCCGTAACAGGTCTTGGCCCTCGAGCACTACCTGTGTTACAAAATTCCTGGTTAGAAACAAATAAATCGTCGACAAGGACATCAACACATCAACATTCAATAAGCACAACAACAAGCAACAAGACTAAAAGCAGGAGGCAGTAAAACAGAAACAAGTACAATAAGACAAAGAACAACATATTTTCAAAACCTGTCCAGCGAAGTTTCCATCTACGAAGCACTCAATCATAAGATGGAGCTCATCCGCTGCGTTTGAGGCTTTTACTTCGGCTTGCAAAGCTCTTGCTTCTGCTTTCGCGCTGTCTTCTTCTTCTTCGTCCTCTTCAGGATGGCCTTCACCTAACTCTTCGCCGTGCTTCTCTTCCCAAGCATCATCGTAATTACCATTCTCATCGTAATGGTTGTCATGGTGGTTGTGATGGTCGTTGCCGTGCTCGTACCCTTCGCCTTCCGCAAATTCATTGGTGAAACCAGTCGACGGATCCACCACAGCTTCCCAAGAATCGCCAACAGCTTCCGAGCTGCCATGCGGATCATGCCACTCGTTGTCGTCACTGTGGTCGTGGTCGTCATTCACAGCACCAGCCGGGGCACCGCCACCGCCACCGCCACCTTTCCCTCCTCTGAAAATTCGCCGCTTTCTGCGACTGGAGTGTGGCGTAGATGCTGGGCTGTTGCTTCCAGCAGAACGAGGCGACGCGTCACTCATAGTTGTAGGCGGTGCGCCGCCGCCTTCGCCATCGCCTTCGTCGTCACTAACCTCGGCCATAGACGACGCCACGATCGAAGAGTTGGCTTCGCTGTCACTTCCTGACTCGCTCTCGTGGTCGCTGCCGCTGCCGCTGCTGCTGTCGCTGTCACTTCGCTTGCGGCGCTTGAGCTTCTGCACTTTGGGCCTCAGCGCCGCGATGCCAATGGGCAGCATGAACCGTTCCGAAGACGGTGAATTCGGGTCACTGGGGTTCAAGCGCCAGTCTGCCATCAGGCCGCCACGCTTGACTTTTGGCTTCATTGGACCTCCGCCATTGAGGCCTGGTCCAACTCTTCGCAAGTCATTCTCGTTCTCGTCGTCGTCCTCGTTGCCTACAAACTTGGCCCGGCTGCGTCGAATCGTGCCGATGTCGCGCCCACCCCACACTACTTTTAGAGTCACGTCGTTGCGCCGCAAGAACCCGAGCCCAAACCTCCCCCGACCTTTCTCCACGCGCTCCACCCAACACACGTGCGCGAAAATGGCCCGTTCTTGGACAGGCACCCCAAAGGCTTTGGGCAAAAGCATGTCCAAAGAGTCAGGCCCTCGTAGCGCTGCTTTCTTAGCGTCTTTCTCAGCCTGGTCTTCCTCTTGCTCGGACCTGGACGTCTTCAGCGTGGAGCTGTCGTCGTGCTCGAGGGAGCTGTCGTCGTTACCATCACCTCCGGGACCATGCTCATCGCTATTGGGGATGCCAGAGAGAGCACTTTCAGCTTTCGCCTGAGCAGCAGCAGCTGCGGCGTCTCGCGCAATGGCATCGGCTTCGATCTCAGCCGCAGTCAAGGCTCGCACCAGCATGACGTCATTCAGCAGGTCTTGCAGACTCACCCAGCCGTACTCCACCACCACCTGCGGGGGCGGCTCGAAACCTTCACCACCTTCATGGTTTTCGTCATCATCGTCGGAATCGACGCCTGCGTCCTGGGGATTTCCCCCACCACTGCTACTAGCGGTACCAATGGCCCCACCTATGTCATCGCCATCCTCTTCTGGCGCCGGCACCAACACCTCAGCACGGGGTTTCACTTGTGCGAATCGGCTGCCGCTGCTCCTCCCACCCAGCATGCCCAACATGCCACCAGACGTGTTGCCGTCCGTCGAAGACTCGGGCTCGGCTGGAGTGTGCCGCACAAACGCAATTTTGAACCGCCGCACACCCGCGGCAAGCCGGTTGGCTTTCGCCAGCTGGTCAAGCTGGTAGTTGCTCATCCCGGACATGTCCTCCTCACCTTTCGCTAAAGCCTCTTTGGCAGCGTCCACGGCTGCGGCAGTTTCTTCTACAGACGCGCCTGCTGCGACCTGCACCACCACAGGCACGTGCGATGCCTCTTCTTCTGGCGGTTCTGGCTGATACACGCACGTCTCCAGGTAACGCCAACGCGAATTCTCGGGCAGCGCCCCCAACACTGCCCATTTGTTGGTCGCATCCAAGTCTTCGATCGCGGCGGTGACGGGGGCACCGCGATCGCAGACGACTTCAAGCCAACCTTTCTCCGGCCAGGTGCCGTCCTCGTTGGGGCCTCGTCGTTTGGCTTCTTCCGCTTCGCGCACGGCGGCCGCTGCGGCCTCTGCGGCGGCCACACGCGCGGCTTCCGCGGCGGCTAACTCGTCGGCGCACACTTGCACCGCAGCCTCATGGCCGTGTTTGGCCGCACGCACCGTGTACGCCCGCGCGTCAGTGGCGCTTTTCTTCAACCCACCAAGGCCTTTGGCCGTGGCGCGGCCCAGCTGATAGAGAGCTTCCACCTGGTCTTTCGAGAGGGGCCAGGGCTCATCGTCGATGGAGTTCGTGGCTACTGCTGCTCCATTTTCGGGGATTGGTGGCAAGACTCCTGACTTTGCCTCATCCAGATGTCCCTCCACGACTACTCCTGCTGATGACGAGGCTACTGCAGCAGAATCGTCTGGGTTTTCAGCCGAAGTATCAACAGCTTCTGATGGTGATGATGAAGTCAAGCCTTGCGGTGGTATGGTGATCGCACGCTTAAAAAGCGCAACGGCTCTTTTGGGGTTGGCGGCGAGGTAGCCGCCGCTGCTGAGCCCGCCATTTTTCTTGTTGTTGCTGTTGCTTTTGCTCTTGTTGCTGCGGCTGCCGCCACCCACAAAGAGCAACTTCCCGAGGGCGACCATTGCGCCCACGTGGTCTTGTTCTGCGGCGGCGCCGTACCATTCCGCAGCGGTTTTCAAGCAGAGCGGGCGGCCGTTGCCGTTGTGCGCCGCGACCGCGTATTGAAATTGCGCGTGCACCGAGCCCAGTTCCGCAGCTTTGAGGTAGCAGTCCATGGCGTGAGCCGCGCTCGCGCCCCCGGGCACCCCCAGGCCGCCCGCGTGCAGAAACGCCAGAGACTCCCACGCCCCCGCGTACCCGTTCACTGCGGCGCGCGTCAGCAGGCTGCGCACTTCGTCGGCTTCGTACTGCAAGTTGCTCGGCAAATCTCCCCAGTCGCAGTGGTGGTGCCGCACCCGCTCGTCCAAGTGCTGGTAACGAGCCAGCGCGGAATTGCACAACTCTTCGGGCGTCATCGACCGGTCCAATGCGCGCTGCAGAGCCCTCTCGGCTCGCTCCACTTCCCGCAAGCTCAGCCGGTGCAACTCTTGCCGCCCTGCGTCGCGCGGCGCGTACTGCAGCTCGGCGTAGGCCACCGCGGTGGCGGCTTTGGCGGTGGCGACGGTTTCTTTCAGGGAATTCACGACGCGAGTTTTGAACTGCGTGCTCTTGGATGGAGCTTTGGTCGTCATCATGGCGGCTTTGGCCTCTTCTGCAGCTGCAATGTCACTGGCTAAGTCTTGAAGTCGTCTTTCTTCTCTGGCTTTCTCGATTGCACTGCGCTTTCGACCAGCCGCAATCATGTCCAGCCATTTCCTTCGCATTCGGTACCCGCGGTACATGTTTTGGAGCCTCGAGGCGGCCCGGTAAGGGTTGGAGACAATCACTGCGCGCAAGCCCAGCTGCGCGGACGAATCGAGAGGCTCGCCCCGCACCAATCGCACCAGCTCGTTGACCGCAGTGATGTTTTCGGCCGACTCCATTGCCGCGGTGCCAAATTTCACGCGGCCAGCGTGCTTGGCATGGTCGCCCGCCTCCACCGGGAGCACCGCATGGGGGTTGTTGCGCAAACAGTCGTCGGACGGGGGCGGCACGCAGCTGTCCTTGGCTTCCACCACGCGGTATTCAAGGCCCGTCAAAGTCACCCGCACCCGCACCATGGGGTCCTTGAGCAGCTTGGCAATGCCGGCCATGGTAGCGTCCGCCACGTCCAAAGGTTCCACCACTTCGGCGTCGTCTAGCCGCGCGAGCTCATCGCGGTGTAGGAGGCCCGACTTGACCACTGCTCGTAATTTGCGCAGCCGCGCGCGCATCCCATGCCGCTTGCTTTGCTCTTTGTCCGACTTGTGGTGGTGGGAATGCTCGTGCGAAGGGCTAGATGGTCTCTCAGGGCTATTCCCCGAAGCCTCGGCTACTGGTGGTGGTGCTGTTGGTGGTGGTGGTGCTGAGACTGGTGCAGTTACGGGTTCTTCTGTTGTTGGCGCTTCCGCAGGCGCCTCTGAATCTTCAGGTGGAGACACCAGATCTGCTGTCTTTTCTTCTGTAAGAGAAGCAGGTGCACCCGCAGTACTGGTTGGCTCTTGAGACCCAGCTGACACCGTGCTCATGTCGTCACTTCCCGACCGCTGTCTTTGCACTTCCTCCGGTACCAAAGCCTTGATACTGGAGGGATCTTCTACCCAAGCAGAGTCGCCAAGATCATTAACCTGCAAAGATGGAGGAGGACCTTGCGGCGATGGTGGCTGCTTCACAGTGATGTTTGCATCTTCGCTTGAAGGAGATGGTCTATTATTTACACTTTCATTCGTAACCATGGCATCGCTATTGCGGGTTTCCGTTGTGTTTGCACTGCTACTGCTGCCATGGTTCTTCTGCGGTGTTCCTTGATTGGCAGGAACCTCTGCAGGCGCCGTCGTGAAGTTTCGTTTGGGTGGGAAAGTACTTGGCCTTGTGCGTTTGGTGACTTCAACCCACATCCCCAGCACCCGCCTGCTGTGCGCCGCCTGATCCATCAGCTCGTGTGGCCGCAAAGGCCGGCTACTGCGCTGTTCGCCTCGAAAAGAGGAGGAGGCGGATGAGGCTGAGGATCCGCTCACGCTGCTGCCGTCGAGACTGCCTCCAGCAGACAGGGGCTCATTTGCAGTGCTCATAGGAGGTGGCGTCGGCGAAGAAGACGCAGGCTGGGCCTCGTCGTTCTCGGCGTAAATGGGGATCCAAAACAGCGCCGGGTGGCCAGTGGCTGGATCTTTTTGCTCGGGCGCAGCCGCCGCTTGGTCTCGAAACACCGCTAGCAAAGTGGCTAGACCCAGGGGGGGCGCATAGCCCAGCACACTGGTGGTGCATTCCAGGGGCGCGTCCAGACAGAAATCGTGGGCGGCGGGCGCAGGGGGTTCGGCCACGTCGCTAGGGTCCCGCACCGCACTTATTTTTACGGTCCCTGCGAGCTGCGAGGCGTGCTCCAGGTCGCACCACACGTCAACCCGCAGCGCCTGACAGATAAATTTCATTAGGTTAAAACAAGAAACAAAACAAAGAATTGTAAAGACAAAAAAACGCACCCGTTTGTCGTGATGAGGGAGTTCCCCCAGGTTCAACACGCCCGACTTGTCCTGTTTTGGGCTACCCTTTTGCGACCGCTTGCTGCCCGCGGAAGCGCTACTCGTAACTTTACGGTTCGAGCGCAGAGTCCCCGAAGCCCCAGACCCCGCCGACTTGACGCTCTCGTTGTCGTCCTCGGCTTCTTGCTGCTGGTGCGGGCCCGACTCGGCGTCCTCTCCTAGGTCCGTGGGGTTGTCACCAGGGTGCACCCTCGGCCCCAGGGCATGCAACGCCGTGCGCAGCTTCAAGAGGGGCTTGTGGCCCAAGGTAAGCCGCTCGACTTCCTTCTCTTCCAACTGCGGCCCGGCTTTGACTGCAGCAGCTGCAATAGCTTCAAGCTCGTCTGCACTCAAAGCGTAGTCACCTTCGTCGACCGTAGCGCCCACAGGCGGTGCTCCTCCTGACGAAGGTCGGCTATTTGCTCCGTTGTTGCTCTTGCCTCCTGCCGTCGACGGTGGACTCTTATCCGATGCTACTGCCGCAGCACCACCACCTGCACCTCCTACTCCACCACCGCTGCTACCAAACGGAACCAGAGGAGGCTCATGCCGATCCGCGTAGTCGACTACAATCGCAATCAAGTCGTGGTCGGAAGTTGCGTGCAAGTCCCGCGACGTGAGAAGCCCCGCTTCTTGAAACACGTCAGCGTACTCCGAGAGGCCCAGAGCGCGCAGCAGCGGTCGCACCGGCACTTCCACCGGCACGTCTCCCGCGTCGTCCCACCGGCACACGTCTTCCTGTACGGCGCCCAAGGATCCCCCGTTTGGGGGGCCAAAATGGGGGTCAACGGTTTCGTGCCCGCCGCCCCGCTTGTGCGCGCGCTGCTCGGAGGCTGAATTCGCCAACTTGGCCGCCTCTTCCGCGGCCCACGCCGATCGCAACACCCCTTCGTTCAAACGGGGACCAGCACCAGCAGCTGCTGCGTCCGTTACGGCTTGCCAGGCGTCGGTGCCTGGAGGCGAGCGCACCCGAGCATCGAAGGGCACGGTGCGCGCCGACCGCGACGGTAAGGTGGTGCGTACTTGCACCAATTCTTTGGGCACTGGGCCCCCGAGTTGGCTGCCGCGAGATGCTTGCTTGAGGAGGGATGACAAGCCGCCACCACTGCTGCTGCCGCTGCTGTTGCTATTGCTTCTAGTACTTCTGAAGCTACCACCGCCAACACTTTTGCCCTTGTTCCTAGGTGGAGAGCCTTTTGACTTGCTCTTCGACTTGCTATCTTTGGAAGCGACAGCCTTTCCTCTTGCGCGTCCAGCGAACCCAAACTTGAAACCTTTGCTCTTGCCGGGGCTGCTGGCATTCTCTGCTGCCGCCATTGCCGCCTCCTCTTCTTCTTCTTCTTGCTTGTCCCTTAAACTTTGCTCTGCGCTTTCATCGGCATCTTTTTTCAAAATGTACTCGGGGTTTGGGGACGCAAAGTTCAAGCGAATCCGCACCCCGCGGGCCGAATCTTCGGGCCGTCGGCGCAGCGGGTAGCGCGCGTAGCCGACTTCCGTCAGCCGCTCCAGCTCCGAGTACCCCAGGGCCACTTGCCCTCGGAACAAGGCCCCCGTGGGGTGGCGGCTCCACACTTCCACCACGAGCTGACGGTGGGCCTGCGCCGGGTCCACAGAGGCCGAACCACTTTCTGGCACTTGCCCCATCGCGTCGGCATCTGGCATGTTGGAGGTCATGAGCATGGCCGTGTGCGCTTTCGAGCCGGGGGTCGCCACAGAGGCAGCTACAGAGACCGCGTGCTTGTCCTTGCGCACAAATCCGTGTGTTTTCACAACTCCGTCGCTCTTAGCTGCCGGCCCTCCATTGGACTGTAGCGTAGTGCTCGGATCGACCAGCGCCTGAGATGCTTTGTCGTTATAATCGTCGTCGTCTAATTCGTCAACTGCTTTTGCTGCCGCTTGCGCTTTTGCGGACTTCACTGAGGGATCGTCCTCTTCGTGATCCTCGCCCTCCCCAGCCGTAGCCTCGTCTTTTTCCAAGTCACTGCTTTTGTATTCGGGGCACGGAAGCCGCAGCAGCGCTACCGGCGGTTCTCCATTTGGGCCCTTTCGCTGGGTGTCAAACGGCAGCGGCCCACTGGGTTTCGGCAGCGGTGTGCCTCCAAGCAGACCAAAGCGCGCCGCCAAGGGCAAGTCCTGGGCCAAAGTGGTTTGCTTCCAGGCGGGCGCTGACTCGGCTACCGCTCGGACCCGGCCCCGGTAGCGCACTACGCAAAACACTTCTTGCTGCGTGAGCCACACTCGATTGGCGCTGCTGTTGCCTCCTTCAGCACCGGATTCGGGTTCGTCGTGGGCCAAGTCCGCGACGAGAATCTTCACGCAAGTGGGGAACAGGTCCGTGAACACGCTTGAGGACGAAGATTGGCCTTTACGGGTGGTGGTGACGGCGCCTACGCCTCCCGAGGCCGAGGAAGGGTCGACGCTGGCGCACCATTTCAGAGGGTCTGCCGGCAGCGCGGCGGCTAAATCCTGCGCCAAGAAGTCAGCGAGCAGTGACGTCACCATGGTGCGGGCTTCCGTGCGCGCTTCTGGCTCTGCGGTGACCAGTAACGTCACTCGTGCTGCGCCTCCTGCACTTCCACTCTTCTCTATAGATGCATCAGCGCCAGTGCCAGTGGCTGTAACCGCTGAGAAGGTGAGGGGTTTGCCCGCTAAAAGGCAGCGCCACAAGTCCGAGCTCGAAAGCTGCCATCGGTCGATGTCCTCTTCCTCGCCTTCATTATCTACAGCACCACCGCCATCAATCCCGAACCGCTGCATGCGTGCCTCATGACGGTCAGCCATCCGGAGGGTCCGACCGCGCTGTAAAGCAAGCTCTAGCCATGGAGCATTTGGCCTTAAAAAGGAGAATCCACCTTTAGGCGCTGTGCTGTTCCCAGATTGACTTGTTGTAGGCGCTGGATAGTCTGCTGCAGTGCCATCATCAGTCTCGAAATTGGGTACTTGAAAGAACGCAGTGCGGCGATCCGTCTCTGCAGAGGCTGTTAGGCCACAACCAGGCGCAAAACTAACCCACTCCGTAGCAAGTGTGGTTGTTTCTTCATTGTTCTTCGCCACACTAGCAAAGTTGAAGCGGCTGCCGTTGTTCATGGCATCGTCATCGCCATAGGCGTTCGGCCATATCGATGATAATGATCTCACTCGACCGAGCCGGTGTCTTTCTTCTGCACCACATGTGCTACTAAAATCTTTACTTCTTTTTCTTTTTCTTCGCCCACCGAGCCAGCGCAGACGCATTACAGCTTCTTGTTCATGCTGCGTTTCGGGCGACGTTTTATCAGACGACTTTTCCTTTAAAGGTTTCGCAACTACCCGCATCACTTCAACTCGCAGGGTAAGGCCAGGTGCGCGCGATGGTGTTGTTGGTGCCGCTGCTACAGCCGCTGTCGCTGTAGTTGTCGTTGTATCCGCTACTGCTGCACTCGCCAGTGGAGTCGTGGTGGAGTTCAGCTCTTGCAACGGCGTCGGCGGTGGCAGTGGGAGAGCGTCGGTTGGGCGACTGTCTGCGCGTTGTTTGGAGAGTGCAAGCAACGCAGCACGGTGGCGCGCAAGGTTGCTGAGCACGTGCATGCCTCGCAATACGAGCTTCGCTGCTGCGCGTTGGTCCATCAGCGACAAGTGTTCATACGGCTGGTCGAGTTCGGCTTTGTGCACCCACGCAGGTACTTTGGGCGCCCTTCCTTTGTGCCTCCCAACTTTGGAGGCTGAACCCGGCGTTCTTCCGGAGAGCACCCCTCCACTGACAACCTCCGACGATGCTTCCAAGCGGCGGTGTTGCAGCCAGCTCCGGTGCACGTCGCTGGCACACGCCGCCAGCTTGCGAGCTTCGTCCACGGCTACGACGAGCCCTGCTTCGGTAGCTACGGCTTCGGCATGTGCTGCAGTAGCCTCCCGCATGGCGCGGTTGGCTTCGGCGCGTGACGTGACTTCGGCTTGGGCAGCAGCGGCCGCTGCAATGGCTGCGTCGGCCACTACGGCGGTGTCGTACAATTGGCGCCGCGCAATGACGAGTGCCTCTTCTGCGTCTTCTAGAAACCCCACACGGGCTTTATTGTCCGATTGAGTCAGCAATTTGGATACCTTGGTCTTCGCTATTCGAAGTCCCGGTAACGGTTGTGTCCAAGGATCGCGCCAGGGTTTTTCTGCCACCTGCAATAGACGTTTGAACACCGTGTAAGCAAATAGTAGTGGAAATCGAGAATTAAACAACGCTATAAAATCTACCAGTCTTTTCTAGACATATATTGCAGCGGGAACACATCAAGAGTAGACGCACAACATCATTGGCTATCAAATGCACTTCACGTATAATTGTGAGCCAACCTGGCCGCCGTGGCGCCGCAATGCATCTAACACTGAGCACGCGGATTCGAGCATTTCGGCTTGCTGCGACGGGGGCAGCAAGCACAATGGCCTATTGATGTCGACCATGGCAGAGCCTCGAGCTTTAAACTGAACCATGCCCCGGTGCAACCGCGCATCGTGCCAGGATTCCAACTCCTGCGTAGCTTCCCTCAAATGCTTCGCCCGAGCTCTCTCTTCCAATTGCTGGCTCTTGCTCCTGCGCGGAGGCTTTCCCTCGGGTACGATGGGCCGCGGAGGCACCAATTCTTTCCAGCACGGTGGAGCTGGCAACTCCTGGCTTGGCCCTCCTGGTGCAGCTGTTGGTGCAGACCCAACTCCGGAAATAATGCGTTTCTCCCTAGAAGGAGGCCGCAACGCTGCTGCTGCGGCATCGGCGGCAGCGTGCGCGCACTCCTCATGCCATTCTGCGCGCCAGTGGTCGTGAAATGCAGAAGCTAGCAACGGTACCAAGGACGCCATTTTGGGCGAGTCTGCAAAGGATGACAGTGGTTTGCTCGGCAACGCGTACGGCGAATGACGCTCATGATACTTGCTACCATTCTTGCCCTCGTGACTTTCTTGCTCTGATGCAAAAGTGGACACAGAAGCATCGCTCGATTCGAGCTCTGCTTCCTCTTTTAGCGCCAAAGCGCGATTAGCGTCTTCTCGATCGAGCACAGCGCGCACGGCATCTTGCCGATGCACAGCGTCTTGGCTGGCGCGCCGCTGCCCGTGTAGCGCTCGTGCCGCGTCTTCTTCGCTCGCTAAGTTGGGCCGCGAGAGACGCACGGAGACCGCGGCTTTTACACCTACGTTGTTCCCCAAGAGCGGCGGCGGCAGCGCAGACTTCGCGGGGGCGAAAGGATGCAAAAAGCGGGGGTAGCTGTTGCGGTCCATTCTCGAGGTGTCCAAATAAGGGCTAGGCGGAGGTTTGAGGTTGACCGTGACGGCGCCGCGGCCGTCGTGGGCAGCGGACCGTCCCATGTGCTGCTGCTCAGCATCGCCCGGTGGGGCAAAAGGCAACCCCAGAGCTGCTGCGGCTAAGCCACCTCGGTGCACCAGACTTGTACTGATATTGCCACCGCTACTACCAAGAGAATGAAGGTTGGGTGCAGATGTGAGCGGCTGCGGCCCCTGAGGAGCTTTGTACAGGGCAGCTGCTAACAATTGCCCAAAATCCATTCGAGCGCTCCCCAGGCGGCCTTGCGCGAGCACAAACCACGACTGGTGTGGGTCCCGGTGGTGCGCCACGAGAGCAGCCACGTTACAGGCCTGATTGGCCACGGCCTGCGCGGTGTGGCGGTACACTTTCTTGATGCTGAACAGAGTGCGCGCTTCGCTCGCCCGCCAGTGGGACTGAATGAGGTTGGCAGCCCACTGGCAGCGGCACGTGTACCGCAGCCAGGCCGCCGCCTTGTCGCGCCGCACTTGAATCACCATGCGCCACGCGCGCTTCCGAGTAAGCGCCGTCCGGACTACCCCCACTAAGAAATTGGCGGCGGACAACTCCACTTCAGCTTGAACACGCGCCGCCGCCGCCGCTTCCAGAGGTATCGTCAGACCGCAGCCGTAGCCCGAGGCCGGCGACGGCAGTGGCGGTGGTTGTTTGCGGCCCGGGCGACGCAACTGCATGGCCTCTGCCGCAGCGATGGCGGCCCGCTCTTCCGAGGTTTGGCGAGGAGCAACGAGCCGCGCGCCTTGCATCGACCGTTCAAACAGGAACGACGCGACACAGACCGAAGGAATTCGAGGCGGGGGTTTTGGTGCATCAGAGTCGTCAGCATCGGGAGCCTTGTTCTTGGTTGGCATAGGTTCATCTTCTACAGCAGCAGCAGCAGCCTTAGATGGCTTGTTGGATTTCTTCTTGTTGGACGATTCTTTCTTGTCGCTGCTTGACTTGCTCCGATCGTCTTTGTTCTTGGCAGGCTCAGGCGATGGGGAGGCTTGGCGCTTCGACTTTTTCTTTCCTGAATGATGAGAAGCGTCCTCAACAAGGTCTGCCTGTGGCGGCGGCGGCGGCGGGTCAAGGGTGTGCGTGTGCAAGAGCGGCGCCACCATACAGCTCGCAAATTCGGCGACCCCTAAGAAACGCCGCATGTGCAGCAGGCGCGGCACAATCAACTCTTCAAATACGCTCGACAGCGTGCGCAGCACCGCCAGCGACTGCCTCGCCGCCCGGCCTCGGCTCAAGCTCTGCAGTGACGTGGCGCAACGGTTCCGCTTGGCGCGCAACTTGGTGAGCACCACCACCCAACGGTGGCGGCGCACGGTGAACAGCATGAAGCCACAGATGCGGTCTGCCGCTTTCACTTCGTCGGCGTACTCGAAAAAGGGGACCCACATGCGCGGGTTTTGAAAGTACCCGAACGCCGACCCCGTTTGCCCTAATATTTCCCCACCGCCAATGTCTTTGCCGCCCGGAGTGGGTGCCTCTCCTCGCGCAGCGAATGTGACTGTGGGCGTGGCAGCCCGAAGCGCTATTTCTTCAGCTGCTGTCGTGGGCTGAGCTGCACCTGACGATAAGGCATCAGCCCCTACAGTCGCTGCCACTAATGTGGCATCGCCAGCAAGCAAACCGTCGCGAATGCTTTGGTTCTTGCTCAATCCACCCATGCCCCCGAGAGCTGTGCCAATGTTGGACGTCAACAGCAAGTTGTGGGCTTCTTGTTCCTGCTCGCTTCGCCCCTCTCTTTCTTCGGCTAACTTTGCTTGCCGGGCGAGCTGCTTGTTGCGCAAGCTCTCTGCTTTCGCCGCTTCCCGGGCAGCGTATATGGCATCGACTTGCGTGATGCGAGGAGGTGGAGCCGCAAAGGCCATGGGCGCATATTCATCTCGCAGCACCGCCGCGCAGTGCAGGCAAGCTCGGAGCACTCTCGGCTGCCGCCCGGAGGCATGCTTGACACTTCGGGATTCGGTGGTGCGAAAGACTGTGCGCACTGCACGAGTGCAGCCGGGCAGCTCACAGGTGCCGACCACACGGTCTTGGAAATGCAATCGGGCTGCTTCATCACCGCGGCGGCGGCACAAGTCAAACGCATGCGTGAGCACGGCTTCACCGGAGTGCGCTCCAGCAGCAGCAGCAGCAGCAGCAGCAGCAGCAGCAGTACCAGCGGCAGCACCACTACCATCACTACTAGCGCTACTTCCAGCAGCAGCAGCACTGCTCAAAACCTTGTCTGTGCGGCCCGACAACACTGGGTTGGCCACATGATAAATGCCTTCCACTCGCGTGAGCCGGCTACCCACAGTCAGCAATCCTTCCTCAGCCTGCCCTCCTTTCCGCACTTTGGTCACAACCAAGTCATCCTGCACCGTAAACCCTAACTTCACATGGGGGCGCAAGTCGATGAGCAGATGACGGCTGCCGCGCTGCCACCTCAATTCTAATTCTCGCTCGCGCCACGACCGCTGCAGCGTTGCCACCGCCGACTTAACCTTGTTCACTTGCTGGAGCGGCAGTGGCACTAAGCCGATAAACGGCAGCAGCGGAGGTTTGCGGCGGCCCGAGACTTTGCCAACGGCCCAATGTGCGGTGGGATCTTTGGGCTTGCGGGCAGCGGCTTTTTGCTTCATGGTCGACTTGCGCCGCAGGCTTTTCTTTCGCGACGGAGGCTTATGCGCGGCGGAGGGGCTGGCGTCTGGCGACAGGGGGCTGCCCGGGCTCAGCGGGCTAGTAGGCGAGAGGGGGTTATCAGGGCTGCCAGGGCGGCTCGACATGGGGCTGTACAGGCCGTAGTTTGCGCCACCATGATGATTGTTGTTATCATGATCGTAATTACCGTGCTCCTCATCGTGCTCAGGCTCGGTAAAAGGTGTGCCGTCGGGATTGATGGTTCGCCGCTCTCCCAGCGCCACCTGAGTTGTGGCCAGGCAAGCGTGGCACAGTCGATCGGCCGTAGCATCGTGGAACCATTGGGGGTTGGGCTTCAGGCACAGCGCGCACACGATAAAGACCGCTTTCAAAGCCGTCGCCATGCGGGCTTTTCGCGCTGCTCGCCACCGCCACGCTGCGCGGCGCAACAGCAGCAGGGCTTTGTTCCGGGCTCGCTCCGCAGCGGCGGCCGCGTATCGGCGCTTGAACGCCAACCGCCGGAGCCACGCGCGCACGTGCATGCCCAAGTTGGCGGCAGCTTCCTGCTCCTTGGCTTGTCGGGCGCGCACCTTGAGCTCGTGCCTTGCCAGCAGCTGCCGGCACATTTGCTGCATTTTCACCGCAGCGGCATGCCGGAGGCGCCTCTCGGCCAGAATGCGACCGCGCACTCGCCCTAAACTGCGCATCAGCAAACGCCCCAGCACTGCACCAGCGTTTGCTTTCGCGTCTTCTCGTCGCCGCCTCGCCCAGTACAGGGCGCCGTAGTTGAGCTCAAAGTAGCCGCGCCAACAAGCAGATATACGGGTGGCAGCCCTGTCGCAGGAAGGAAAATATGTGGTCATGGAGGATAGAGGGCGTGGAGTGGGCAAGAGAAGAGTAAGAAACGCAATGAAAAAAAGAAATAATCAAGCAAACCGAGAAATTAGCCTACTCAGGAAAAGGGGAGGTGAATAGAATAGGTTCACAGACGGCTAAAAAGCGATTTAAAAATGCTAACGTACCGGTGCCGTCGTGCCCGCAAAAGTCCTACGTAGCCTTGCGTCCACCATTCTGCCAGCGTGGTAGCCGCCCCCCGGCGCGCAGCACGGTGGCCCTGCGCGCGCTGCTTGCGCTTGTAGGCCACGTAGCGCCCCATGCAGCGCACCAGCACCCGCTTAGCCAGCGCTTGCTTGCGTTGCAATTTCAACTTCTTACGGCCCTTGCGGGTGGCTTTGCGGGCGAGCATTCCCCGCGCCCGCGCTTGCACCATCACCGCGGCGGTTTCCCGCACCTTGCGCAGCCGCACTACCCGCGCCCGCTGCCGGCCCTTGTATCCCCGCCACCGCTTCTGCAGCCAGAGGGCTACCGGCACCCGCACCACCCGCCACGCGTGCCGCTTGCGCGCCCGTGCTTGCGCCAACCGCCGCCGCACCTGCCCCTGCAACACAAGGGCTGCAGCGCACTGAACCAACTCTTTCCCCGCCACCCACCGCGCCTGCCACTTCGACCATGCGGTCCGCACCGCAACGGTGGCCACGGTTTGCAGCAAGGCCAGCCCTATGGCGTGTGCATGCTTGCGCTGGCAATTGTCTACAGTTGCTTTGAGGGTATCCTCGAGGGCGCGCACGTTGGCTGCGTGAGAAGAAGAGGCGGTGTTGTTGGGTGCCAACAAATCCCGGCCTGAAGAAGGGCGAAGAACACTTCCATCGCTGCTGGGCGGCAATAGCGGCGGTAAGCGACCAGCAACTCTGCTCCTAGTCTCATCGGAGTTCCCATAATCGAACGACCGCACGACGAAGATTTCGAACGCAGCGTGTTGGGCGGCCGCCACAGCCGCTGCCGTGGCGGCAGCCTGGCCTCCCGCCCTCCGGTGGGCTGCGTCCGCAGCGGATCCCGGCGGGTGAGGCGGGGGCGACGGGTTCCTTGGGGCACCAATCCTCGACGATGAGGAGGAAGCGGAGGTGCCTGCTGCTGCTCGGCGGCCGCGCGTGCGGCGCTTTCGCTCCTCGTCGGCAAAACGCGCGTTGGCCAGCACGCTCACCAAGCCTCTACAGGGGTGGTCGCCTCGGTCCAGGGCGCGCCAGGTCCGCGCGGGCGCGCTGCTCAAGTCCCAGCAGTACTCAAAGTGCACTACCCCAGGCAAGCTAGGGTGCTTGACGCCAAACACGCCGGCGCGCATGGTGGTGACATCGTTGTCATCAGGGGGTGCTGCTGCGTTGACTCCAGGAAAGTGGGCAACCGCGGGGAGAGCTGGATTTCCGACTGGATCGCTGCGAGGCCGGCGAAGGTTGCGAATGTTGCCATTCTTGTCACTGCTACCCTCGCACTTAGAGACAATGCTTGCCGTTGTGGTAGCTGCAGCAGGAGCAGCAAGTGGGTTTCCTGGCTGGATTTTTGCCTTTTTCAAAGCCTTCTCTGGCGGACGCTTCCGTTTTGCTTTCGTAGCGCTGTCAGAAGAAGGCGCAGGGCTGGAGTGCCTTGTTGCCCCTACTGCCTTCGCGCGAATCGGCGATATAGCTGGCAATCTAGGGCTAATTGAGCTAGTGATACGGTCTGTACTGCTCGTTGGACGGCTCCGTCGGTTGCTTTTTCTGCTGTTTACTGTTCCCACGCCATCACTATGGTCACTGTTCGCGCCTGCATCGCGATTGCTGCGGCCACTGAGGGATGCATCAGCACTGCCTCCAACGCGATCATAGCTGAAGCTGCTGGGTGCGGCTATCGATGGAGGTGTTGGTGGCACTGGAATCGGCCGCTGCCGACGCCGCGTGCGAGCCCACGGCAGTCCATCCGATGCAGCGAACGAGTCGATCTCTGATGGCTCCAGACTGGGCGAACTGCCCTCCTCTAATTCCGTAATCTCATCGTCGTCCAGCTCATCTAGCTTCACCGTTGTCCATGCGACTCGCCGCGGCTCGGAAGGCTCCCGCTTGGCTACTGACGCTGGACCGTCGCGTGCCAAGGAAGGTAACGACCGGGCGCTCCCACGAACGGGAGGGAACGTGCTATTCATGCGTATCAATTACCTTGAGCAACTACTAGGCATGTGCTTCATGAGCCCACGTGCTCGAATAATGTATAGAATTGGGTAAATAACCTAGGCTACTGAGATTAGGAATTCAGCGCCATTTTTCAAAGAATGTTGATTTCTTCTGAGACGTAGAATATATTTTACCACTCGGTACAATGGTATTCTTACTGCACTGCTTGCTTTACTGGTGCAGCACCACTCCTTATGCTTCCTGAGACGTAGGTCTACGAATAATGATCAGTGGCTATAAATTATATTAAATTAAAATATACTCCCCAATTGCAAAGAAATAAGAACAAATAGCATGAAGCTGCGTTTTGATGAATCCTCCAAAGCAAGCCTGACTGGGCTGAGTAAACAATTAAAATAATTTGCACTACTGTAGTACTAGTATGGTATAAAAAGAAAAAAAGAGAAAAAAAACAAATTCAGTGCGGTATCAGAGAGAAGACCGTGCTGCTACTAGGTACCTTTATCCTTTATCGCGGGTAACCGAGTTAAATGGGGGTTACGGTGATTACACGATCGCCGATTTAGCTTGGGGTCGTACTTGTAGAAACGAGGGTAAGGTGGCGCCTTGGCAATAGAAGGGAAATCTCGCAGAAAAACATGACCCCTCTGTGAAATGAGGTCGAACTTTTACCTGTAGCTGTAACTGTTGGGGAAATCCGTCGGGAGTGGGAGTGGTGCAGGGGAGCTGAAAGCGAAAGTAGCTGGATTCAGGCGCGATAACGGCGCGAAAATACCGAATTGTAAAGTCTATGCACAGATGGGCCCAATTCGAAATAGCGGTTTAAGTACCTCTAGATACAAAGCAATAAACGAATCAACGAAATCGCGCTTAGCTCTCTAATTCCGGCCCTTCGGGACCTGTATCAAATCGGTGCTTTGGTGTCTTTGTTTAAGACAGCGGATTGAAGACAACGAGAAAGGAAAAAGATTAGAAGCGCAGCGGGCGCAGCCGTGTAGATTTGAAGGCAGTTAGCGTGACCGCCGAACTCTTCTCCTGCTCAGCAGGGCATTGAGCTCTGTGCGGGCACTCAGATCTCCAGCTTCGGCTGCTATTTCGTACCACCGGATGGCCTCAGCCGCAGCTGCTACAGCTCCAAGCGGCGGTATCCACACACCATCTACCACCACAAATCTGGGAGGCTTGGCCGCACGAGCATGCGACCTGTCTGAATTGGCCGAGGCGGCTGAAACGTCCCGGTAAAAGTCGCCAAAAGCGCGAGCGCGGTGAGCTCTGCACTGCGAGCACACGCGCTCTTGTTGGCCAGTTTCTGCATCTCTTGAAGAAGCTCCGTTACTCGTGGATGGCTTGGTCCTGACCGGGTTGGACAAGACGCCCGCGAGCTGACCTTGGTCAAACCGCAACCCAATAATACCACACTCAGGAGGCGCGGCAAAGCGCAACCGACGGAGCACTTTGGCAATGAAAGGGTACTCCGCCACTTGTATTGCTGCTTTGTGGCAACCAGCGCCTGCGCAACGCGCGAGGGCATCTACAGCGTCGGCAGCAGAAGACACGGGGATTACACCAGGCAAGGTGTTGGCGTTGGTGTTGTCTGCACTGCTACTCCTCGTGCTTGCGCTAGTCATGCTGCGAAGGCTCTTGCTGACGCGTTTGGTGTCGCTGTGTGAACCTTCACCGCCATCACTCGTCTGAGTGACGGTGTGGCGGAAATTGGCCCCCCCACGGCCACCAGGCAGGACAGCGAGAAGGCGGCACCCGGGTTTTACGCACGCATGTGCAGCGGAAGAGCCCGGAGCTACAGCAATGATGCGGCCGTTGTCCGCTACCGTGACACCGAGCCAGGCACTCAATGGCACGCTTGCACCAGTTGCTGTTGTGCCGCTGCTACTGGTAGGCATGCCAGGCCCCAGTGAAGCGTCGTTGCCATTTGAGTCATGCTCTGTGGCCGCTACGAACGTCTCTGATGCCACCGAAGCGTTTTCTGCTATCGTCACTGCTGCAGTCGCGGCTGCTTTATTGGGTGCTGCTGCTGCTGCCTCTGCTCTCCAGTTGACTTCAAAGCAAGTTTCCCGGTTCCCGCGGCCCGTCAGGCTGAAGCAAGCGCCGCGCGAGGTGTGCAAATGCAAACTGGCTCCGAGGTGTGCAAATGCAACTACAAGAAGACAGTAGACGGGTGCGGGGTCACGGGAGGCACGACTTCTCGTACCACTTCTGACGCAGGAAGAGGGTCTAGAGCTTGCTCTGCCCCGAGAGAAGAAGAGAATGAGGAAGAGTCTTTTGTAGTTGAGGCAACGGCAGTGGTAGCAGAACCGCCAGAGGCATCAAATTTAGGCACCCAGCCAGCATTGCCGCCTGCGCGACGGTAATGCAAAATACCTTCGAGCACTCGGCCGTCAACTATCACCGAGCCCGTCTCAACTTGATCGAAGTCGAATTCTTGGCCAGGGTCGAGATACTCTGCAGGCTTCAGCAAAACTCCATTGAATGGTGAATCCACTACGGCCACGGCAACTGTTACTATGCCACGCCGTGGTTGCTGTGTATTAGGAAAGTTAGAGAAATGGAGAGAGCAAACGATAACATCATTATACACACTTTGAGTCAAAAAACTTGAATCTCAAATCCCAGCAAAGAATCCTATGGGCAATCGTGAGAGGGCGAGAGGGGGCAGAATATTAAAACACCTAACCTGTTTTGTTCTGTCTGCACGGTTCGCCGGCACGATGAACTGCTCGACTTCCACCACATGTTCCCCAGCCATGAGCTCCAGCGACGGAACGTTCAGCCCACTGTCTCCTGCTCCACTAGGATCAGATGCCGCGCCAGGTGTACTACTGCCTCCTTGAACGCACCATTTGCTGTCCGCGTGCCAGTGGCGCTCTCGTTTGGTCTGCAGCCGGCCGTCTTGTCTCCACCACGTAGTTTCCTGGCAGTGTTAGGGTTGCCAATGAAACGACGAACAAAAAAGAAGAAGTCTGAAGGATACAGCATCAAAATGATTCCTTTGTTCGCGTGATAACCACGAGCAAATTGTTGGAAGAAAGATGTTGACGAGGCAGACAGTCGTTTTGGAGACTATCCTTCAATTGCTTGCTCGTACCGTTTGCATCTCAACACGCTGCACCCACCACCCAGCTGAGCCACCTACGTGGGTTACTACAGTCGTACGGTCGCAGTTACCGCTGTTACCAGAATAGCCGCCAGCTTTCTGGCAAACTTCTCGCAGGGCAGCAGCAGCGTCCTTTCGGCAGCAATTGGGGCATGGAAAGGCATCGAGCCGAGATACTGCCGCTTCTGACGACGCACTCAGAACTCTACTGTCAAATGAGTCATACGACTTCCAGGTAACTGGCTCCTCTTCACTACTTTCTAATGTGCTGTCTGATGTTGTGCTAATCTTACTTTTCAGAAAATTGGCGGCTGAGGCACGGAGATCAAGAGAACCTGAATCAGGCCGATCTACTGTTGAAGACTGGCAGTGATCACCTGTGTCTGATTCTACGACATCATGATCAGAAGTAATTGAATGCGTATCGGTGGCCTGGCAAGGATTGGTCACATTGTTGTTACCGACTCCGCTCGAAATATCACTCCCAACAGTCGAGGCTCTCTTAATATCGGCATTAAGATTAAGTATCAGATTCGGCAACTCTTTCTCGGCTACCAGGCGCGTATGCTCATCAATAGCAGCGGCTATGCAGTGCTCGAGACCCCACTCAATCAAAACATTTCGCACGGTAGAAAAGGCATCGCCGCATTCCAGACAAGCCGGGCCGCCGTGCGAAAAAATCCATTGCCCAAGCAGAGAGGGCGTCACCTCAGGTACTGAAGTGCATAGTTCTAGAAGAGAGTCTACCTCTGGGCTGCTAGCCATAGAGCTGAGACTGAGAAAATCTAATGCTAGCCACGGCTAGCCAAAAAATATAGAAGTGTAGAAGCTAGTAGCATATAGTAAGTACCATTACGATGCACTATATAGCATGTTTTTTATAAGAATATACTCATTAGTACAGTGAAACCAGCGAGCTTGACCGGTCGAACTCAAGAGCTAAAAACTCTGGATTGGACTGAAAACAGGTGCTTATTCCCATCGCCTGTAAAACTTTTGTATGTGGTAGGTGCATTACGGCTAGAGTCTAGCCATGAGTACAGGAGCGGCCGCATAAACGTAGCTTGGAACTTGGAGCTAGCTTGGAGCTATCCTATATATTAATTACAGAACGACACAACGGTTTTCGTGTCCACCCCTTTTTTTCTTATTTCTTATTGGCTGGACAGGTGTAGAGAAACTATTTTTTTT
>Ga0307930_1000342_pt1 | contig 36473 bp, 37 predicted proteins | sample OrgLakmetageno46_FD_203161 | JGI IMG/M metagenome (GOLD analysis project Ga0307930, IMG submission 203161) | Saline water microbial communities from Organic Lake, Antarctica - #46 | ecosystem: Environmental > Aquatic > Non-marine Saline and Alkaline > Saline | place: Antarctica: Organic Lake...
CTCCCCTCCCCCCCCCCCCCCCCAACTAATTTATATCAACGAGGAACGCGCTACGACTGGCCATTGGAGGCTTTTGGAGTTTGGAGGTCAACTGGACAACTGGCAGCTTGCAGCTTCACACTACTAAAAATTCGCCCTTTATATATCACCGGCTTCACACTAAAGAATTCACCAAGAAAACACGGGATTTCATAGAATTTCGGGCCTATAACTATAACTATTATCTATTATAACTATAACTATAACTACTATAACTACTATAAACTATAATAATAACTGGCCAGTTAAACTAAACGACGCACGTATTATTTCAATGCATTTAGGTAGAACGGTCTTTTGTGAACTGGCTTTCCCCAGCTAGGCCATTGGGCTATGGGCTATATTGCCATTGCGACTGAATTGCACTTCGCAGTAAATCGTGAATCGTGGTGCAATCTTTTTTTTTTTTACGGGGGTTCCACTCTAAAAATAAGCAAGCTGCAAGCAATATGAATTCACTTGAATAACAACGGAATCAAAAAGAACTATCGAGATGCGGCAGAGAACGCCCCGAATCCGCTACGCATTCCGCGCTTTTACCAACGCGGGTTCGAGCGGAAAGTTCAGGGTCTCGATGAGTTGAACAATCACCTCGTCATATTTGCGCGCCGCTGCTTCTTCGGTATCGAAATGGCCAATTCTCGTCGTTCTGTCCCCGATTTTGACGGCAGCCCGCCACTTCGCACCAACTTTGGACACCCCGCTGTAGCTGCCTCTGCTCTGCTTGGCATCTCGCCGACGCGCTACCTTCGATTCTATTGAAGCCTTCTCACGTGCCCTTGCCCGCTCGTAGGCTCGTGCAGCTTCAACTTCGCTATCGAAAGCGCCGAGGAAAATCTGTCGCTTTCCGTCGGCGGTTTTAGTGCGGGCTTCCCACTTCTTGCCCAGCTTCCGAACTCCGTGGTATTTCGGTCCAGGCTTAATAGCCTGAGTCTGGCCATCCTTTGGGAAATTGACTGGTTTGCCTAAAGCTAGTGCTCGCTCATCGTACGCTCGCGCAGCTTCCTCCTCGTTATCAAAGCGGCCCAGGCGGATGTGCTTGCCTTGAATCTTAATCTCAGCTGACCATTTCTTGGCTTCACTACTCTTCGACACTCCAACGTATGCTGACGTCCATTGAATTGGAACCGGTTGCACTTCTTCTTCTCCTTCTTCTTTCTTGGCATGAAGGCGCTTTCGGGTTACACCCGTTTTAGTCACGACGAAGTTGTCCACTGCGCGTGCTGCAGCCTCCTCAGTTTTGAAACATCCGAGGTTGAAGCGCGTCCCACCTTTCGAACCAGCTGCTTCCCACAGTTCCTTGAAATGGTTCCAGTGTACATGTGCGTACTTTGAGGAGCCAACTTTTAAAGCTTGCTCTTGGTTGTCTAATACTGGAAAATTCATTGGTCGTCTGAAGAGCTCTGCATGCTCATCGTAGGCACGAGCAGCAGCCTCCTCCGTGTCATACAGGCCCAAGTAGGCAATTTTACCAACCTTGTCAATTTTAGCTGACCATTTTTTATTTTTGATGCTCCAATACACGCCCGTGTAACGGGACTTGATGCCGTGGCCACCTCGTTTAATCGCTAGGGCTTGGCCAGGGCCAGGAAAGTTCACGGGGCGACCTAATGTTGCAGCCCGAGAGTCGTAAGCCATGGCTGCGTCTTCTTCTTTCTCAAAAGCACCTACCTTGACATTCTTGCCTGCGATGTTGATTTCAGCCTGCCACTTCCACCTGTCACTTCGCCAAGACACCCCCACAAACTTCGACTCGTAGCGCGGCGTCATAGTGGATGGCACTTTCGTTGACAGGTTCTGCACTGGCAGCTGTTGGGAGACGAGTAACATGCGCACACGATGTAGTCTTGAGTGCTCATAAAACGAGGACGAAAGCCTTGAAAGCTCGCTGCTTCGGAAGTGGGCCATTGCAGTTCGATACGCCATCGTGCCAATCCCGAGAAGCTCTTAGCTTGCAGCAAAGTAGCCTGGCTTTTGCTGGAAACGCTTTTCAAATACTAATGCTCAAGTACGCTATCGCCAAAGGAGCTTAGAGCTACGTTGCTGTACTCGGTAGCTACTGTAGCTAAGTTACTATCTGTGTTACTATTTGTAGCTAGAGCGCTAGAGCTACTTTGTCTGTTGCAGCAGCAAGTGCTCGAGGGCTTGATTGCAGTGCCGTATCTAGCTAGCTAGAGCTTCTGTACAGTAGTCTAGCTGTAGCTATAGCTACTTCTCTGTGAGTTCGTACTACGTGTCTGCGTGTCCCCTGCTGCGTGTAAGTAAGTTAGCGTGTATGCCAAACGAAGCAAACAAACTGTAGCCGGAGTATTGCTATATGAGGAACGATGAGAATAGGACCATGAGGAGCAATTCGTCTGTCCTGTTAGAAGTTGCGATGATCGAGATGGCAACATCTGCTTAGCATTTTTACATCTTATGTATGGTTCTACTGTAATGCATAAAAGTAAATCGTAAGCTACTTATATCCACGAGTCGTCAACTCTCTCTACATATTACTCACGAACTCGAGCATAGCTAAGCGACTCAATCGTCGCTCTTCTCGCACGATGGAAACGATAAATGGTTACGAAATACTTCTAAAAGAACGCGTGGATTTGCCTTAAAATGCAACTTTGGCTAGCCTTCGAATGGTTCTTAGTGCTAGGATCGTCGATGGCAAACGATCAAATTTCACAAAGAACGCATTCGTTCCCAATAGCGCCCACATTCCGCGTAGCGTGGTGAGTCCATCCAACTTCTTATTCTCTTGATCAAGACAATAGATTTCAACCCCACATGTACACAAGAACGAACACCTAGGTTGCTCTGCCAGTAGCTTGGTGACGACAGAATCTATGCTAGTAATATGTTGCACACACAGTTAGATTAATTTTCAATGTGCTCAAGCTAGTACAGAGCTTGAATGCCCCGCGCCATACTGGCTGTATTCAAGCAAACAGATGTGCAATTATAGCAAAGCATGCATATGTATCTTGATTTTTAGCGTTCTCAAAGACTATCTATCAGTAGACACTAGGCAAAGGAACCTCATGCATGTATTACGTATCTTTCCACCGCTCTACAGGTGTGTCTCAGGGCAGACCGGCCGTTTCGTGTACCGCGAGCAAGCCGACCTGAAGCGTTTTTTCCCTAGCTTGAAGCGCACGGTGCGGGTCGACGCGTTTGTGGTGCTGGTGGACACGGGGTCCGAAGCGACCGTCGCGTCTACCGGCGACCTCGCGCCAGTGCCTTACTTGAATCAGGTATGCATCCTGGGAGGATGCGTTCTGATTTGCTTTCGGAGGCGCCGTAGCTTCTACAAAATGAACACTTTCTTGTATTTTAAGCATGAGTGATGTATAAATTAAAGTGATGGCATTCCGAGGGCGTATTTATATCTCTAATATCATTGCATTGCCTATGCTTACCACCCTCTTCTACTCGTTCACTCGTTCACTCTCTGTATGTATTTCACTGCACAAGATCACGGAGGCCAAAGTGTCGCAGTACTATTTGGACCGCGGCGCTGGCCACGCTTACGTAGAGTTGCTGTCGCCGAGCCATGTGGCGAGTGCATTGCACGGGCTCGAAACCAAAATCGTGGCAGCGTTTGCTGGGCAGAGTTTCAGCAGAAGTGGCGGCGGCAGCACTGGCAGCAAGAGTAGCGGCGGCAGGGACCGCAGCCTGGCCGAAATGGGCACCATGCATAGCCGAATGAACCATCAAAACAGCAGCCATAGCAGCAGCTACAGCGGTACCCATAGTAGCAGCCACAGCATCCGAATGAGGAACGCGGCCAAGCACGTCTATGCTTTGACGCGCGAGGCGTCCAAGCAGCGCTGGCCTCGCGCTGGGACGATGCTGTACTTGCGACATCGGGCTTTTGCAGCGGCAGTGGCTGCTCGCTATCCGGGCGCTACCGCGACTGCCTTTTCGCCTTTCATGGATGCGAATGGAAGAGGAGGAAGTACTGGAGGAAGTAACTTGTTCCCTGGCACAACTGCTTACGATGGTGCACCTTTGCGTCGTCGCACGACGGCAGCGACTGAGCCAACTCATTTGAGACCTGCTGGCAATTACACACACATACTGGTAATCAAAAACTATTTTTGACTCTTTCCATCGCTCAAAGCTACATCTAAAGTGATAAAAATGTTTTTGACAAGTGTTTACAACCTTCGCGCGCCCACTCTTTGGATCGCATTACTTCGTCGTTTGTTTCAAATTATCTCTATTTTCAGATGGCGCGTGAAGACAACGTGTTCTTGACTCCTCACGTGGACCTCGAGCAATTACTGCACCAACTCCATGACGCTGGCCTGAAACAAACCCAAGATTTGAGGTGGCCGTCCGGGCAATTTTCGCGCCAAGTCGCTGTGGACGAGCACTGCAACCACTGGTGCGATACCACTTAAAAAAGTATTCGAGGAGTTTTTATTTCATCATCTATCCTTGACGTCTTTGGCCGCTTACTAATATCACCGCACACTCCCCCGACTCTTTACCAGGGGCGGCTGGTCCGATAAAATATACTTGGCCGATGCGGGCGGCGCACAGGCGTTGTTTGGCAGCAGTGGCAGCAGCAGCAGCACTGGTGACGACGACAGCCGCAGAACTGTTATCAACAATCTCGGTAGGAGTAATCGTGGCAGCAGCAGCATTAGTAGTCCTGTAGACGAGGAGGGCGCGGACGTAGATGAGGGGTTTGAAACGTTGGCGATTGCGTGGGTGCAGCATGGGTGGACATGCTTGAACCGCTTTCCTCACGATCACCGTAATGCTGCTGCTGCTGAAGCCGTAGATGTTGACGGCGAAAACTCAAGAAGAACGCGACGTTCTCTCCTCAGTCACGCTCTAGGAGGTGCTGATGGTCAACAACCGCTCGACTGGCGCGCGCGCAAAGCCAAGCGAGAAGCAAAGGAGCAGCGCAGCGAGGCTCTACAGAAGCATGACGGGGAAGTAAAGAACAGACCACTACCAATACCCAAGGCACCACCATGGAAGCCCCGTACCGCTTCCAGCGTGGCTAACCAACACCCAGCGCGGCCCCGTGTTGCGCCTGGCCGCAGCAGCAGCAGCGGCATAAGCAGCAGAAGCAGTGATCGAGTGCACAAGATTTCAGAACCAAAGCGGGGGCGAAGCAGCAATAATTATAACAACAATAATATCGATGGACGCCATTCTTGGCCATCAGGAGACCTGCGTTGCCGCCAGGCGGAACCTCTGCAGCCGGAATCGTTCCTGCAGTACTACATGGAAGGATTACACGTGCAGGTTTGGGGATTATTTTGGTTTTTGCTTGGTTGAGCATACGACGTACAACATCTTCTTCATCGCCATCATTATCATCACCTTCTTCTTGTTCACATTTCTCTTGTTGTCACTTGCGTTGACTTATTTGATGTAGATCCACCCGGTTGATTTCATGCGCACCGAAGTGCGTTTCGTGCCGGGAAGAACCCGCCCCTGCGTACGCAGCCTTTACTTCAAGTGTTCGCCTTCTCTCGCGCAGCGCCCGGCTTTCCTGTCGTGCTAAGCACTAAGCAATGTCTTTTGAATTGAAGATGTGCGATCCTTCGTATCTTCAACAATGAATGACTCCGCGTCTCTACTTCGTTTGTCGGCGCTTTCGAGTGGCGAGTGGCAAGCAACTTTGGAGCAGCACATAAACCTCATTCAAAAACGTAAATGGCATCTATATAATCGATACCAAAGTCTGCGGTCGAAAAAGAAAAAACGTACGTCATATGTCATATGTAACCCTCTGTTTCGAAGTATCGAACTCCATAATTAAAAATATGGGAATAACTTCACTCAGTAAGTTAGCAGCTCGATAAAAAGCCAGTTGAATGAACTTTTAGTAAGGGCGCTGGAAATCAGGAAATCGCCTTATAGCTACTCGTCATTGGGATCATGAACTTTTCCTGTATTACTTCCGCAGTTCAAAAGAAAGCCCGAGTGGGATCTTCGTTCAGGATTCTTCATTGACCAAACCCATTCAAACGCACAACGCGCTTACTTCCGTCGGCCCCCTTTCCCGGCTTTGCCTTTTCCAGCTTTGCTTCCGCTGCCGCTCTCCTTCCGGCGCTTGGCTCGCGTTGAGCCCGTCTGCTCCCACTCCACCGCAGCCCGCTTCTTCTTCGCCTTCTTGGAGCTGCTTCCACCAATTCCATCGTCGTCGTCGTCGTCGTCGCTGTTGCCGTTGATGACGTCACCAAAGTCGTCGGCCGACGCGAACGGCGACGCGCCCGCTTTGCTCTTGCGCGCCTGCCGGTTGCTGAGCGCCTTCTTGCCAGCAGCGTTGTTGTCGTCGTCGCTGTCTGAAAAGTCCACTTTGAACATGGCATTGTCATCGTCGTCGTCGTCGTCATCCTCATCAGATCCAGCTTTTGGCGCCTTTTGCTTCTTTGAAGTTGCTTTGGCTTTGGATTTTCGGCGAGACGTTGACGACGAAAGCGCCGCCTCTAACGTGTCTTCTTCTTCTTCCTCGTCATCGACGTCATCGTCGTCGTCATCATCTTCTTCGCCACCGTCGCCCGATTCCCCCCCTTCGCTCTCATCTTCTTCGTCCTCTTCGCTACCTTCAGCGTACGCGCTGTGCAGACCCGAAAACGCATCCTCGCTTCCTTCTTCGTCTGAAAACCCTTCCTCATCATCATCGTCCTCGTCATCGTCGTCCTCATCTGCGAACAACATCGCCGCTTCATCCCCTTCACCATCGTCATCATCCTCATCGTCGTCGTCGTCACTGTCGGCATCACGCATACTGCCTCGAGTTACCTTTTGCCCCCGTTTTGGGGCCTTTTCGTCTTCGCCACTGCTGCTCTCAGCGTCTTCGTCTCCGCTGTCACTGCCACCACTGCCGCCAGGTGTAGGATCGTCTCTCGCCCAATCAGGAATCTCATCGACGTCACCAGGGTCGTCGACTGCGACCTGACGGCGTTGGTGCTGCTGGCCCTTGAGGTTCTTTTGCTTCTTTTTGGCGTGGTCGTCCATCATCTTCTCAGCCAAGCCTGTCGAGTGAACAAATATCAAAAGAATGAATGATTAAGATTCAAAAAGCAATTATATATAGTTGACTAAAAATACTCAATCAATCTTTTAAGTCCCAAACCTCCTCTCCTTGTTTTCACTATTCAATTCTCATTTCGCTTCTCGTGTATCATCAATTCTCGTTTCTGTTGTACCGTCTGCGAAAGCGCGTTCTTCATCGTCGGTTTCGTCATCATCCAGCAGCGCTTGGGCTTCCTTCAAACTCAGCCCTTGCTCGTAGGCCTCTCCGTCACCCTCGTCGTCGTCATCGTCTTCATCATCAATATCATCATCGTCAACACCGTCGTCGTCGTCATCGTCATCGTCGCTGTCCTTGTTTCCGTTGCCTGCGCTCTTTTTCTTCTTCTTGCTGCTTCCTTTCTCGCCCAACAATCCACCCTCTTCGTCGTCACTCTCTTCTTGCAGGCCAAAGGGTGTCCGGGCACCTGCGGCTGCTCCTGCTCCAGCACCAGGAATCATGCTGCTGCTGTTGCCGCCTTTGCCGAGGCGGCGCTGGTTTAAGGCTTCTTTGGCCACGAAAAAACGGTGGAAAAACTGGTGGTCGGGGGGCACTGCCGACGCATCCAACTCCAGAAACTCGGTGGACTGCACCGAGAGGCCCCTCAGGCCACCGCCGCCACCGTTGCCATTTTTGTCGCCCCCCTGAGAGGACGCAGCGGCGGCGGTGGCTTGGCTGTGCTTGCTGCCCCCCATCCGGGCCGCGCCCGGCCGCACGGCCCCACTGGCTTTGGCCTGCTTGAACACGATCTTGTCCAGAAACGGCATCAGCGCAAAGTCCACCAAAGGGTCCCCCGCATAAGTGATGGAGTGCCCACTGGTGGGGTCCACGAGCGACTGCGCAAATGCTTGCACCGACGGGTGGAAGTGGCGAGACAGCAGCGTCAGCTCCCAGAGCGCACTTTCGGAGGCACCAGCGCCCTTGGGTTCTCGCGCAGACGGGTCGTAAGTTACTCCAGAGGATGACGAAGCACCTTCCTTGCTATTGTCGTCCTCATCGTCGTCGTCACCTTCGTCGTCCTTGCCGTCGTCGTGGTTCACAACCACTGCTGACGTCATCATGTTCGTCGTTGCCTTGCCCGCTTTCTCGTCTTTTTCTTCCTCTTCTTCATCGCTGTTATCGTCGTCTTTGTCGTCGTCGTCGTCATTCTCGATGGCAGAAGCAGCAGCGCCAGTTTCGTCCTTGGAAGGAAGAGCGCCACGCACTTTGTGCAACAACTGACGCACTCCTGCACTGGCCTGTGACAACAAATATGGGAAAGGCACAGCGCAGAAAGGGAAATTGAGCGCAAAGGAGAAATGAAAAAGAATAAGGGGGTGTGCTAAGTAAGCAAGGCTCAAGACTCAATAGAAAAAACGCAACACAAAATGTAGAAGATAACTTCAGCGAATGCAACTGCAACAGTAGTACGTAGGTGTTCACCTGTGCCACGTGGCTAAGCAAGAAGAGGGCGGCAGCTGCGTGAGGGGCACCGGGCGCGTGCAAGGTTTGTTGCAACAGACGTTTGGCGAAAGCGCACACGCGCTCGTTGTCCCGGTCGGCAGACATGGCCTGTTGTTATCAAGGAGTCGAGAGAAAATATAAAACAGAACTTATATTCGCTTAAATTTCAATAAAGCATTGACTAAACGCCAAGGTGATAATACGTGTCTATTTTGCCACACACATGTGTTCGGGCACACATACCTTGAAGATGAGGTTGAGGAAGAGCGTAGGCTTGGAGGTGGCGGCCAAATGTCCTGCGCCTAGGGCTGCATAAAGAGCACGGTAGAAACGGTCCACGAGCGGCGCAGTCGTACTCCCTTCTCCTGCTGCTGCTGATGATGAGGCACCGTCTGCACTTGTCGATGCTCCACTACCTTTGCCGCCTTTGCCTTTACCGCCCTTGCCCCCTTTTCCAGCACCTTTCCCACCAACACTACCACCGCCGCTGCTGCTAAGGCTCTTCCGCGCTTCGCGCTGCTGTTGCTGGGTCACGAAGAACAGCAAAATGCTGAGGGCCTGGGTCGAGGCTTGAAAACTGCCGGTGTGCACAATTTTGAAAATGGTGTCAATGTGCTCGCCCAGCACACCGCCGCCGTTGCTGCTTGTGCTCTTTCCAGCGCTAGCGTCGGCCGAGGATGAAGAAGATGACGACGACGACGAAGAGGTGCCCTTCCAGGCAGATGGGGGAAGATAAGGCTGCGCCCGCGCTACTCCAGTGAGCAGTGCCGCCAGGAGACGGCTCTTCAGCTCGCCTCCGTCGACAGCCCGCTGAAAGAGCCCCAAATAAGTTGCCATCAAACTCTCAGCTAAACTGCCGCTGGTGCCAGCGCCAGCGCTACCGCCACTGCTGCTGGTTGTTGTTGCGCTCTTGCCGTTTTTACCGTTTTTGCCACTGCTTTTGTCGTCGTTCCCGGTCAAGTAAATCTGGTTCAGGAACACAATCCCGTTGTAGAGCCCTCGCGGGCTGAGGTGGGGCCGCACTAGCAAGGCTTGGGTGAACCTTACGACCGTAGCGGCCATGGCCCCGTGGTGGCGAAGCAAGAGCTGCAAGCGGTATGACGCCCGGCTTGCCACCTGTTTAGGGGGGGGGTTGAGAAAATGGGAGGTGCAGAAGAAGAAAATTGAGAGGCATGGGGAGAGCACGGCCGTGGAAACATGGTTCTTTTCGATTTGCTTCAGGACTATCTGTAGCACGCAGGCTGTTTTCCTCTTGGTATGCTACAAGTACGCCAGAGTTTTCTTGCGTTGCGCGCATACCCACCCTAATTAACTCATTTGCGTGAGCTTTTCCATCTTACCTTTCGGTCTGGGTCTCCCAATTTGTTCACACACATAGTCAAGAGCGCGGCTTCTTGCTCAGGTTTCGCCTCCAACAAGTCGGCCGCACAGTCCAAGCCAAACTTTCGGAAGTCGGCAGTGTTGTCCTTGAAGACAAAAAGTGATTGCATAGGCACAGCAACAACAGCAACAGCAGTGGTAGTGGTGGCAGTGGCAATTATTGTACGAAATGGTTATGCACATCGAGCAGCAAGACTGTCTAAATATTTAGAGGAACCCCCAGCAAGCTTATCTCAATGCTTCCTCTCTACATACAAGACGTCTCCCTCTCTGCCGTGGGGCGAACCTGCAGCGCTGTTGTCAGATGGTCCAGCAGTTGCGCAAATCTCGTCTTCAGAGCGGCTTCAAAGCTCCACGCCAATACATGCATGTCTTTGACTTGGTCGCTCAGCAGAGGGCGGTGTTCCAGCGGGAGCAAATGCCGGTCGTCTGGCAAGAGTTGCGACTTGAACAAATCGACGAGCGCTTCGAGCGCGAGACGCGCGCCGCGGTGGTTGCCCTGAATAATAGTAAGTATAGATGCGAGTGAAATTAAGGTGACGATGAAAGAAGAAAATCAAAAGCAAAAGAGTCAATTTGGAGAGGAAATAGTAGGGCACGACGTTTCGCAGATATGCATCTCGCAATAACATCAAATGCAGGTTCAAAGTGGCTTGCTTCATCCCAAACTTTCAAGTTATTTCGAGGTCGAGTGCGGCTGTCACCGTACCTTGCCGCAGAGTTTCAGGAGGCTGTCCACCACACTGAGGCCGTGCACAGGGGACTGCTGCACCCGCAAGGTCATCGCTGCCACGCGATCGGCTAAAGTGCCCGACCGAAGCATTTGGTCCATGAATTTGTCGTCGCCTGTTTATGACACACGAAAGATGCACGGGTACCGTAAAGTTGAACTATGAGATCAGCCACAACAGTCAGAGCAGCACAGCAAAGCAAAGCACAGCACTGCGCACATGGATAAATCGGCGAAATAGAAACCAGTCAAACTGAAATCACAGTATTGTTTATGCGATTTCATATTCCAAAAAGCTAGTGTCACACGGTATATTTCTTAGCGTCTTCTTTTCTTACCATCAGCGCGAGCGAGCCGCCAGGCGTCGTACTTTTCCGCGGCGTCGGACAGCGCCACGTCGCCTTTCAAGCGAAACGCGTCTACTTCTGCGGCACCTGGTCGTTGTTTCGGCTTGCAGTCGGTAGGCAGCTGAGCCGGGGCGGGCCTTTTCCCTAGCGGCGGCTCCAAGTCTAGCCACCGCTGCCCCTCGTCGAGCATGCCGACAGGCGTCTTCTTGCCACTACCAACACCGGTGCCGTTGGGCGCTGCGGCGGCGGCAGCAGCTGGTTTCGACCCCGACGGCGGCATGCTTTAAATTTATATATGCCTACTGTAAATAATGCAAGTTTAGGTGACGTCAAGGCGTTATATTCGTGATCGAATGCTGAAACCGTAGCAGTGCCAGCTAGAGCTACTAAAACATGAATCACACAAGACAAGCGGTGGCAATGAACTCTATTCCGTAACAGCATTCGGTAGCTTTGATAACAATAGTTAGAGTAATTATATGTCTCAAAACGTACCTAGTGCTTGATCGAACTATCTGCTCTCTTCGTGCTGCGCCTGCGCCAGCAGCAATACTCAACAAGTTCTCGCTCTCGCCGAAATTGTTGCTTCAGCGACTTGTCGTCGTCGGTCTTCAGCAAGGAAATACAGGGAGGACTGTTATTTTGTCTCTCTTCTTTATTTCGTTTCGTCATCTTCGAGGCGAGAGAGAGAGATGAAGGAGTAACAGTCACAGTCCTTCCATGGACCGGAAACATGCAGTGCTCGGCGCTGCCGCCGTGGTGAGCGCCACTGCGTTGCTAGTGGTTGTTTTTCACCGACGGCGCAAGGCTAAGAAAGCCGCTGCGTCAAACAAGCTAGTGTCTTCTCGAGGCGAAAGACTGAACCTACCAGGTCACAAGAGCCAAAACACTACACAGACGTTCTTGAGTCTAGCCCAGCGCTTTTTTTATCAACTCGAGTCTAACCCTAGCCAGAATGTCTCTTTGATGCCTCACTTACAGATCTTCTGTAGCGCTTTTACGCACTTGCCATTGTTCTTGATTTCAAGCATGTTCACGTGCTCTAGCTAGACAAATCACCAACAACAGAGGGAGCTAACGGGACGCCCGTTGAGCACCCTGCTTCTGAAGTATTAATTTCTGCCGTGTGAACGTTAATCGATAGGTTTGCCCTACTTGTCGGGGGTGATTGAAGGCTTCATGGACCCTTACGACGCGGTTAAGAACCCAAACGGCGTCATTCTGATGGCAGTAGCCGAAAACAAACTCACTTGGGACCTCCTGAAGCCAAAAGTGGAACACGGGTTCGCGAACCTTCCTCAGGTATGACATGATCTAAATGATAGCGCGGTCATTTCCTTTGAAATGCTCACGCTATAGCCATGGAGAAGGGCCTTTTAAAAATCACGTTAACATCGCTACAGTCGTGTGGAATCAATTGCTCCTCCTATCCGTTCTGAAGCCTCTGATCCGTTGAATCTGCCCCCCCCCCCCTTCATTTTCCTACGTGTACGTGGGTTCCCGGGGCATGCCACGTAAATGCGCAACTCCTCGCATCCTTCAGTGGGCTGCTTCTTACGGGCCCATGCAGGGGCAGCCGATGCTCACCGAGCCGCTGGCAGCCTTCCTGGCGCAATTCGTGTACCAAGGCGTGAAACCCAATCCTTCCGAACTGGTGGTGGGCACCGGCTTGAGCGCGATTCTGAGCAACCTCTTTTTCAGCTTGTGCGAGGCAGGCGACGCGGTAAGAAATGGGTGAATGGTTTATTCGGAGGTGGCGGTAGTGCCGAGCTTAGCTTCGATATATTTCCAATCATTTTCACGTGTTAAACGAACATATCCGCCGTGAGGCAGTGAGGCACGAAAACGCGGTTGATTCCGCTCGTGTATTTGACACGGATGTTTATGCAAAAAGTTGCGACGTCGTTCCGTTTCTATATTCGCGACGTCGTTTCGTTCTTATATTCGTGTGGATTATCATTGTTTCATCTCGTTTAATTTGCGACACCCACTACGCAGGTGCTGATTCCAGCCCCTTATTACAGCGCTTTCGACAATGACTTGCGCGCGTTTGGGGAAATCGTGCGCGTGCCAGTGATGCTCGAGCCTTCCAACGGCTGGGTGCTCACCGCCGAAGCCCTAGATGCAGCCTCCAAGGAAGCCGTGGCTCTGACGGGAAGACCGCCGCGTGCGCTCTTGCTGACCAACCCGCACAACCCTCTGGGGCGGTGCGTCGAATGGGAGTTGTTGTTGTAGTGCCTTGTCTACTTACTTTTCAAATTCACTTTGCCCTATGGACAGAACTTCCACTCAAAACTAAGAGCATGCATATATCATCTCTAGCAACAGTTTTTTTCATGTACCTCTTTCGCTTTTCTTGTCGCGCACTTGCAATTTACTTTAAATCTTCTCGAACTAGTCACCGGCGGAATCTTCCAGTATTTTTTGTGTTTACTTTTTGTGCGTTCTCCATTCTTTCTTCCCTCCTACCTCCTAACAATCTGACGTGACGCTATATTATATTAGGTGCGCCTCCATGCCCGAGCTGAAAGAAGTGCTGCGGTGGTGCGATGCTCAGCCGGGCTTGCATTTAGTCAGCGACGAAATCTACGCTCTTTCTGTCTTTGGGACCGGGGCGAAGCACATCTCTCTTGCGTCCCTTGGCCCTGGCCCCAGCGCCCCTTCGCCAGCTTCTTTCAGCACATGTAGCAGCAACGATGGCGCAGCGCCAGTTGCTCCTCAAGTGCTCGGCCCGTACCGCCACGTGCTGTGGGGTTTGTCCAAGGATTGGGGAGTGAGCGGGTTCCGCGTTGGGGTGTGCTGGACCCAAAACAAGCCGCTCTACGACGCGATGTGCAACGCAGCAGTGTTTACCTCTGTGCCCGGGCCTGTGCAGGTATGAATGAGTGGATGGGTAGGTGTGCGTGTTTTGTTTATGATGACATTATTGCGCCCAAGGAAATAACTAGTGGCGATTTTTGAATGCATTTTATCAACTCCTTCCCTATAACTTTGTGGCTTGCCATTGCTCAATTCATGTGTATGTACGATGAACGTGTCATGGAATGTGAACTGCCAGGCTATGACTGCGCATCTCTTGAGCGACCACGATTGGTGCCAAAGCTTCATTGATGAGAACAACACTCTGCTCAAGCATTCCGCAGACGTGTGCGCTAGCAAACTTGAAGCCATGAAGGTGTGTTTGTGTGGTGGTGTAGAAGTGAAGGCTAAAGATTGAATGGGAGTAGGCGCTCCTTAGCATATCGTGAAAGGAGCGATATGTTATCCCTTGCCTGCTTTGCATTCCAATCCTATCTGGTCTTACCTGCTTTACCTTCTCTCCTCATTCTCTTTCATCGTGTCTATTATGTTCTGAATTCTTCTGTGTACTAACTATCTCTTACCTCGCTCGTACTTAGGTGCCCTACTTGAATCCGGACGCGGGCATGTTTACTTGGGTGGACTTCCGGACTTGGCTTCCGCTCGTAGCTGCGAAACACAGACTCCCCTGGCCGGCTAACGATAGCGATACTGCCGCCCAGCAACAGAAATGGGCGGTGGAAGCAGCGCTCTACGACGACCTTCGCAAAGAGTGCAAAGTGGTGCTGACCCCAGGCAACGCCCAACACGCGTGCGAAGCAGGGTTCTTTCGGATCTGCTTTGCGTTCGTCGATGTCAAGGCCATGGCGCACGCGCTGGATAAAGTGGCCTCTTATGCGCACGACAAGCTCGGTCTGTAATACTCCTCGAGGCGAATAGGCGAAGCCTCCGGAACTTATTGTATCGTTTTTGGGCTTAAATAGCTCCGAATCACGCAGTCTGAATATCCTTGTTGTTGTAAAAAATCTCAGTCCGTGCCCCTTCCATTCCTTTTCTGGGGGGGCTCACGCATCTGGAGTGCCAAGAAGGCGGATGCCGCATACTACGTTTGGATTGTTATGTGCGATCCAGCTATATATGTTCTTAGTCCAAATTTTATCACAGAAGTCCCCTCTCTTGTTGTTGCCCTCAGCCTTAGATTAGATCAATGGGTGGGTACCAGGTATTGCTACTCGCTACCTCACTTGGGGCTTTGAATTTCTTAGTGTTCTGGTGATAGGGAGATGGAGTTCCTTCATTTAAACAAGTACTCGCTTCTCGCAAAGATTTAAACCACAAACCACAACACGAATCGTTCGAGCTTCAAGCCTCGCCTTGGTCTCAACTTTGGTTCTGAGTCAGGTGGGGCAGCAGCCTCTACTTGGGGCTCAAGGGGGCTTGTGGCTTGGGACTACGGGAGGAGAGGGCAAACCGGAATTCAGCAGTGCAGAACAGCTAGCGAATTAGATAATTCTACCTGCTATCTGCACTACGAAGTATCTTCCGCGCAAAGCACCCCTTCCACTATCTACTCGTATCAAGCCTTGTCGTACTTGTCCAAAAGGGTAGGGTCTCTGAGCAGCTGCTGGACGCGTTCCACTAAAGCCTTGGCTTCGAACACCTGCACAGGGGAAGAACGAGCAAAACACCAGAAATACGCGATGGAAGACAAAGAGGATGGCGTTGAAGAAATTGTTATGAGATCAGATTTTGTATATGAAATGCTAAAGGCTGTTGCCGTCGTACCGTCGCAGCTCGCAGGTCAACAGCGGCGCTCATGTGGAGCACTGGCCTCGCTGCCATTTGCTTGTCCTTCATGTAGCCCGACTGCACCCGTATGCCGCCTACGGTAAACACCACGGCCGCCAACTGCCCTCCTCCTCCACTGCTGCCGCTGCTCGTGCTCATGCTGCCACCGCCGGTGAGGGAGCCGGTGCCCGGAATCACATCAACTTCCATCTGACAATGTGGGCGACACCAGAAGCAAGCATTGCAGCAAGATTCAGAAAAAAAACAGAGGAGGGGCACGAGTATGTGCGTGCTTGAGTGTGCATCGAATCGAACAGATGAAGCCAATTGTCTCACTTCTTCACCTATTCTTATAGTACAATGTCTATTCGTCTATTTCTCTCGCAAACTCATGCCATATTTTGTGTCTTACCTCAACACCGCTATCCGAGGGCGGCGTGAGCACACAGCAAGTGCCGCACGGCCACTTCTTGACGCCCAATTCCGGAAGGTCCACGCCAACGCTGCTCAGCCACCCCAAAATGAACTCGGCCAGTGACAGGACAAAGTTCTGGCAGCTTTCTGTCATGGCCCCACCCAACGGGCCGATGTTACCGAGGAGGTTGAAGGGCAGGCTCAGGGTCTGCAAGATTTTCTGGCGGTTGGCGGCGTAGGGCTCGCTGCGCGTAACGTTGGTCTCTGCGGCCGCTCGCAACCGAGCCGCGATGGTTCCAACGGACAAGCGATCACATCCCTGTAAAAGCATGGCGCCTACCGCACCCCCACCGCCTCCTGCGCCCGAGGAAGAAGAGGCGCCATTGCCACCACTACCGCCACTATAGCTGCCGCCCCCGCTACTGTTTAAAGACGAAGAGACAGTAGTAGCCCCCGAAGAAGAACCTCCCCCACTGCTGTTTCCCCCTCCTGAAGAGGGGGCCAAATAGGCCACGTCTGCGGACGGCCACAAGTGGAACTGGCCTAGAGCGAGGTGGCCGTTCAAATGGGGCAACTCCTTGAGGGCCACCTGAGAGAATGACAACGAAAAATAGGCATGGTGAGTGGCATCCACAACGTATTACAACAAGACAGGTACAGCTAAAAAATGAAACGAAGCACAAAAACGATTGATCCGATATCCTTCAATTCTCTCCGAGAGACGCTCAAACACAAACAAGCACGCCAATACACCCATATACACACGCACCGCACACGCTTTCATGGTCACGTGGGTCACGTTGATTTCCTCCTTGGCGTCTTGGCGCTTGGTTTCGATGTACCGCAGCAAGCGTTTCAATTCCACGGGAAATCTGAAGGACCAGTTGAAAAGAGAAAGAAAAAGGAAACGATAGACGATTGAGGTTCAAAACGCATGCCTGCACTCATTGGGTGACATCTTTACCAGCTACTCGCACGATACAGGAAGCGATTCATTATCACATTTGAATCGAACTGATATAATATACCGGAACACGGCTGAAGCTGCCGCTGGCGGGCCCCAGATGCCTTCAATCATGCGCCTAGCTACGGGCGAACCGAGCTGCAACTGTTGGTGTGCGTGTGGCAACCATACACATACACAGCAAAAGAGGTGAGGTGGATAAAGACATACATTTACATATATACAGAGAGAGAGAGAGAGAGGGGAAGTACGTCGCATTCAGGAAAGAGTATCATAGAGATAGGAAACAAGAATCTAGCACCCATTCTTCATTCACGCTATTTTCTTCTTCCCTTTTCTCTCACGTACCTGAATCAGCGTTCGAAAGCTCCAAGCTAAAGCTATTACGAACGCAATTGCGCGCGCCCCGGGAGTGGTAAAAGTCATCCAAGCTGCGGACGGCAGCAACAGCAGGCACAAGTGCTGCCACGTCAGACCGCCGCGCGCAGCCATGCCGCCTATGGCACCTCCACTCTTGTTGATGCCTCCTGCTCCTGCTGCTCCTGTAGTAGTAGGAGTAGATACAGAGGCCGTAGCAGGAGTCGAGGCACTAGGAGCACCGCTGCCATTACTGCTACGGGCAGTGGTCGTGCTAGAGGAGAACGCCCCACTTGAAGTCGCAGTTGAAGTTGAAGAAGGTTCGTACGGCTCCGCGTTTTGAGAGGCCGCGGAGGGCGCGTCAGGACTGCACGCCCAGGTCGTGTCGTTGACTGCAGAAGCCATGGAAGACAGCGCCGCGGTGGAAACGGCGATTGGAGGAGAGCCTGGCGGCTGGGGCGCGTAGGCAGCGGAGTTGGCCTCCTTTTAAGGGGGGATGGATGAGAAAAGGGCAGAAGAAAAAGAAAAGAAAAGAAAATGCGGAGTGAGTAAAAAGAGACAGAAGAATACAGTAGGAGAAGGGGCAAGATTCAGGTTCCTGGCAATTGCAATAAAGAAAAGAGGAGCACGAGCAGGACGAGCAGGAGCAATCACCCAATGAACTGAAATAGAATCAAACAGGCGTAAACGCACGAGTTCTTTGCGGAGGGCCGCGACCATAAACGCCTGCTGCTGCGCCACGGTGTTGACTACCGAGGTGGGCACATTGCCCTTGATGTCGGACTGCACCAAGTAAGTGACTTCGGTGGACGGAGGCTGGCCTGGGGTGGAAGACGGCACCTGTGCAAGAAAGTAGAGAGAGAAAAGCCGAAATGAAGTGAACTCAGTGCAAGAAGCGTCAAGACGATTATCAATGGTGAATGACACATCAACATGAATTAGTATAGCCCGAAGCCCTGAACACCTTCCCTCCTCCCTTCATTTCCTTTTCCATCCATAGATTTCCACCTATCTCGCTCCCCTTAGTTCCTCTCGTCACACCTACCTTTCTCTCGTACTGCCCTACACTAAGAAATCAACACATACGCATACCTCTTTCAGGCGCCAGCCAGCCATGATCAGATCCCCACGCACGCAGCCTGCCGCTTCTGCTGCACTCGACGCACACAGGGGGTATGCCTTTCGCACGTCCGGGCTCAGAGCGCTCGCCGGACAGGCAACCGCTACGAGGGCTAAGGCATCGGGCCCCACGAGCCGCCAGTGGACGGTGGACAGAAAGTCGCGCGGCGAGGTGGGCCAGACGCCCTTGAGGGTCAGGTGATCGACGCAGGTTTGCGCGTTGAAGACCTAAGAGAGGAATAGACGCACGTTGCACGCAAAGAGCGGTGCCATTTGAAAAAGAAGACAGGCAACAAAGTATACAAGCACTTCGCTTCAGGTCTTTTCACAGCATCACAGAGATGCGTAAATGCTGGCGTGTGGCAAGCGAACCCTGGCATGCAGAAGCACACGCATTACCTTCACGCGGGCCACTTTGTCAACTTGGGCGTCGTAGTTGGCCTTGGCTCCCGGGTCCCACAGGAGCTTGAACACGGTCGCCAGCGGCTGCTGCACCAGAAGGCCATCGCCACGAACCAGCACATGTGGGCCGCCTTTGGATTGCTTGAAGCCGCGCACCTGATGACGAAGAAGAATTGAGGGGAGGGAATGCACATGTTTGCATGGAATATCGCAACTACCGGCACAAATGCGCTGCTACAAAAAGTGCAGTTTGTTTTCCTCCTTTTTTTTTGATACATTTCTTACCCCCAGTTTTTCCCCAAAAGGAGTCCAGCCACCACTCTGATCGGGGTTTTCGTCGGCCAGTTGCATAAACCTACGCAAGCAGCGCTCAACCGCCGCCCACTAATACGGTAGGTCCACGCAAAATGAGTAGAGAACAGCGAGAAGAGAAAGAGGCAGACAAAGACATTGGTGTGTGTTGAGAAATGCACGAGTATTGCAACTGAAACATGTAACAGCAAAACGGGGAAAAGGGAATTTCTCGCCCGAGAAGATGCCCGTAGTGTACGCGGTGAGAGATAGAGAGAGAGCCTTCGCGCCTGCATTCTCACACACACACCCATTCACGTACACACCTGAGCCAGAGGTACGTTGCTCGCCCCGTTGTTGGCGCCCAGAGCCGAAGTAACGGCCAAGCCAGCGCCCGTGATGGGCCGAGCAGGCGATGCTGCGGCGGCAGGGGCTCCTCCTCCTCCAGTGGTTGAGTTAAACGACGAGGATGGCGACGGGCGGTCGGGAGACAAAGACGCGTTGCTCGCAGCAGCGTTGTTGAATGCCGCCGCAGGCTGAGAGGCTGCGCGCAACGCTGCAACCCACGCTGTTGTCGTCGTCAATGATGGTTGCACGTGAGGGAACAAGCGAGAAAAAGTTCGATAATACAGATGAGTTACGCGTGTTCTAGTAATTGTTGAATTCTCCAATGTCCCACAACCTCCGTTTTTCAGAATCCACGTCTCTTTCTAGCCTTTTTTGTTCTCACCGTCACGGCCAGCAGTCGAATCGGTGGCTAAATGGTACTTTTCCTTGGACGCGGACTCGTGACTAATGCAGAAACGGTAGTACTCGGCTCCTTTGCCCTGCACAAACAGGCATAGAAAAAGGCAAGCAATGCACAACGCACAAACAGAAGGAGTAAAAATTGTTTGAATTACTCCACACCAAAAGCACACTATATTACGGCAACTTTTGCACAATAACGACAAAATCTCCCACCTGCCCTGGCAGTGCTTTCACGCCAGCAACTTTGGCTTTTTTGGCGCTGTCATCGGGCGGCACTTCGATCGTGCAGTTCTCGACAAAGAGGGTGCCGCGTGGGGTCGGGTCTTGACGATCAAGATAGTAGGTGAGAACCTGGATAGCATTCAGCAAAAACGCACGGAATGGATATTCAAGCAAGCACGCAAACAGAGAGAACGCACAATGAAAACATTACAGTTGCCGACTGAAACACGGCCTTACGGCCATTGTTCAAATTGTCTTCTTGTGCATTACCTGGCCTTCAAGCTTGAAGAAACGAGGCCGCCACCCCGAAAAGTGCGCGCGCTGCTTGAACAACACGCCTTCCATTCCGTCGGACGAACTCCGGCTCGGCGTGCTCGTGTTGCGACCTAACGCTCCACCTCCTTCTCCTCCACTTGTTGCTGGTGGTGCACCGGGCGACACGGGCGGCGCGCTTTGCCTCGTAGGCTCGGTTGCCTTGGGAGAAGAAGAAGAAGAAGAAGCAGCAGCCGTAGAGGCAGACGAGGGCTCCCTTGATGAGTTCCGCTCAGAGGCAGCAGTTGCCTGGGCAGCTGTGGCACCCGAGGAAGGAGCAGCAGCAGCAGATGTAGAAGCGGTGCCACCAGTAGTGCCTGACAAAGCAGCAGCACTCGTAGAAGTGTTGCTGGAGGTGGAAAGCCTAGTGGACTGCACAGGCGCTTCAGCAGCAGCCACTGGTGCTGCAGCGGGCTTCGCAGGCAACTGACTGCTGCTGCCGTTGTTGCTGTTCGAGTTCTTCGGAGGGAGCTGCGATGGCACCGGTTGCGCTGCTTGAGCTGAAGTAGAAGAAGAGGCCGGCAGCGGAGCTGACGGTTTCGGGGATGCTTGCGAAGAAGACGCCGCGTCGTCGTCATCGTCATCGAGGCCACCGGTGAGGTCTGCCATCGCCTTCGCGTGCGTGCCCTTCTTCATCAAACTGCTGCTGCTCGCGCTAGGAGGAGACGCCGCTGCAGGCACGGCAGCCGGGGAGGACGAAGTTGCCGCTGCACGAGACGGGGATGCTGGACTGGCAAGCATTCCTGCAGCTCCATTTCCGTCGCGGCTCCCGCCGGGCGAAGAAGAAGGCAGCCCACCGGGGGGCTCCCAGGATGGGTCGTAGGATACTACCGTAGCGATGTACTGCACGGCAGCCTGTTGCTTGCTCAAGCCTTGGCAGTCAGCCCAAACCTTCCATTTGGCGACAATGGCAGGGTCTACGGAGGGATCGGGCCTCGGAAATGGGCAGTTGCCTTGCATAGCTTGCTTGTAGAGCCCAAACAACGACAGGAGCTGCGCCTGTGGGTGTTAAGAGATGAGGAGCATGAGAATAGAGATAATACAAGAAAGAATGGCACCAGAGACCATTCTGATTATTGGCATGCAGAATAGCCCCAGCGGAGGTCACCTATATGCTGGAGCTGTTTCAAAAGAGGACTTAAATACAGCACATTTCTACGAAGTATGTACATAGATAAGTCGCATGCGACAGATTATACCTCGCTCAGCTTGCCGCTAATTTCTTTCTGCACGTGCCGCGCTGCAGCAGCAAAACTTTGAGAAAGCTGGCCTGACATATTCTTAAAGAGATCGCTAAGAGCTTGTGTGTCTGTGGACTCTCCCAATAGTAAAGATAAGATAGATCACGATGCCGTGAAGTCGTGAAGCTGTGAAGTGGGTGGTGTGACGCCGGCGGTAAAGAGGGTAAAGATTTTGCTATTCGTGCAGAATTCGCGAAGAGTTTTGCACAGAGTTGAGGCCTATTCCCTAATATATGTATTTTTGATAGTTTCGTCCTGTTCTTTTGTTCTTTCAGCTCTTCTTTGCACACACACCTACCCTTCCTTCACAGCACCACAACCGACACCGATTGCTTTCGCCTCGCTTGAGGGCAACATGGACCTCCTGCAGGGCTATACTAGCGACGACGACAATGATGCTACGGCTGTAAGTATATATTCAAGACATAACTCACTATTTACATAAGTCTGTCGCGGTTCTTCACGCATGTCTCCTAATACAAAGCAAAACTCATCCCGTGGATTGACATTCTTTTCAGGCGACGCCAATGCTGAATGTAGGGCACTTGCAGCCGAAAATGGTCACTGCACCAACGCATGCAGCACCTCATGTCTATGGCGCACTGCCGAAACACAGTCAACAGGGGCAGCTGGCTATTTTTGACCCTAAGAAGGCTATGGAAGGGCTCAAGCACAATCCTACCAAGGCTGAACTCATGGGTAAATACATCGAACAGTTGATCACATCTATCGCACTGTTCTTTGCTATAGAGTAATGATGCTTTGCCTGCATGCATATGTGGGGTAAAATATTGTTAGGCATGTGTTGAAAGGGCAGGTATATGTAAGCATCGCAATAGCGGAACTATTCCTGAACCATTCCAATTCTTCTGCCCACTTATGCCCACCCTCCAACTTCCTCTGTGCTGCCTCTAACCATGCAGCCCCTGCGGCGGGCCCCGCGCACCCGTACCACGCGCCGTCGTTCATGCCCCACTTGGGCAGCGCAGCGCACGCCAACGGCGCCATTGAGCCCACACACGTGGCCCCCTGGGCGTTCGAAGAGCAGTTTCACACCTACAACTCGTTTGGGTACGCGGTAGGCACTAGTGGAGAAGTTGTCGGAGACGCGCGCAAGTTCAACACTTCAGGCGGAGACACCGTGAACAGCGCCCTCCCCTCGAAGCGCCCTCGCTCGCCCTTGGGTGGAGTAACCGCGACGGCTGCAACCACCACCATGGCAGCAGACAGCCAGGCTGGAGATGGCAGCAGCAGCAGCAGCAGCAACAGCACCGTGGTAACGACGGTAGAAGCAGCCGTAGCGGCACCAGCTGCTGGTGCTGGTGCTGGTGCTGGCGGCGGCGGCGGTGGTGGTGGCAAGAAGAAGAAAAACAGTGAAGGAGCCAGCTTGCGAGCCGCCCGCTTGGAGGCCGCCCGCGCGTTTGAGTTAGGGGGGGACCCCGACCAAGAGCTCGGGCCATGGTCCGAGTACAAGTCCGAAGAAGACCAGCTCCTTGCTACGATAGAGGTGCGTCTCGTATGTGTGTGGTTCCTAGCGGGCATATACTTTTTTGGAGTTTCTTTAGGGATTGGGATGATGCAATTCTTGCCACCGCAGGAAGAAGCATGTGAAGCGCTGGCTGCTTCAACGAGCTATCTAGTTTGTGCGTTTTGTCTCTCCCGGACTTCTATTCTCCTTCTTTTTTCTCCTTTTGGCACCTTCCTTCGTCCTGCCTACTACCCAAGTATATAAATATACATGTATGCTCCCGCCAATCACAGGCCGAGCACGACGCCGCCCGGGCTGCCAAGGCTGCGGCCAAACAGGAGCGCGAAGACGAGTTCGACGTGAACGCAGACTTGGACCGCCGCGACGAGCGGAAGTTCAGGTGCGTGCTTTCCCACGCGCGTTACAAGAACGACAGTCACTGGCACTTTTGGTTTCGTGAAATCGATGTCTTTGCTGTCCCTTCTCCTCCTAACGTAGACATCCAGCGCCCCTTCGCCAGCCCTTTTTTTCTGTTCTGTTCTATTCTATTCTATTCTATTAAATCCCTCTTCACACTTGTCATCGGTCTGTCCGTCCGCCCATCCGTTCACGGATTTCAATCCGCAGCCACTTGCTGCCCGCGCGCCACACCAAAGACACCTCGGCGGGGGAAGCGACCTCCCAATTCTACGGCAAGAAGGGCACCGAAGTGGACTACCAGGGGCGACCGTGGTGTGCTCCCCCCTTGGGGTTGCGCCCGCTCTCGGCCGAAGGGGACTCGGTCCACGACTGCTACTTGCCCAAGAAGCTGGTCCACCGGTACCAGGGCCACGACAAGGGGGTGCAAGCTCTGAGGTGGTTCCCCGACACGGGCCACTTGCTCATGACCGCGAGCTACGACGGCAAGGTAAGCTGAGAGTGCAACTGAAGTGCAAGTGCGAAGAAAATGGATGCAAAGCAAAGTTTGGTGCGCAACCCTCACGTTAATTGGGTTTCTACTTTTCTCTTGCTTCGTTTTTTTTTCAGTCTCGTTGGAATTTCTGTCTTTTTATTTTTGCACCCCAATGTCGCTTATCTCTCTCTCCGCCCGCACTCCTCGTTTTATAATTATCGCATCATACTATCCTAGGTGAAAATCTGGGACGCGCACAACCAGCGCGCGTGCAAGCGCTCTTACTCGGGCCACACCGCGGGGATTCGCGACGCAAACTTCACGCACGATGGGCGGCACTTCTTGACGGCCAGCTTCGACCGGTTCATGCGGTACTGGGACACGGAAACGGGCCAATGCATCAGCACCCTGACCAACCGCAAGGTACAGAAATGCACCAATGATTTATGTCAAGAACAGGCAATGCCCGGTGTTTTCCCTGTCTGTTTGATTTAGCTCGTATGCACCGTGCTCCATTTTTGAAACAGTTCCCGCAAAGGCAAGCACGAGACAACAATTACTTCAGCATGTGCACCCCTCCATTATCGTGTTGTATTATTTGACTGCATGGCGTTTGGCTCGACTTCTTCGTCTTCTTGTGCTTCTCGTTAATAAAAAAAACTCATGTAGGTGCCCTACCAAGCGCGATTTCACCCGACGGAGCACTCGTCGTTCATTGCAGCGTGCAGCGACAACCGGCTGTGGCAGTGGGACTTGAAGAGCGGCGAAACGGTGCAAGAATACAACCACCACATCAAGGCCGTGAACTCGGTAAGCGAGAGAAGGCGATAGAGAGAGAGATAGGAAGAAGAGGCTCCCATGTGCCACATGCTGCTGTTCTGTTCCTGTATTTTCCTCCTTGAACGACATACGTTTAAGTAATGTAAATAAAAATAGAAACATTTTCTTTTTTTGCACAAACTCTTGATTGCTTCTCTCATCATCACCTTCTTTCTTCAACCCTGTCTGGTTCATGGGCATCACTGACTCACAATCTTAGGTGTTGTTCACCGACGACGGAAAGCGGTTTGTGTCTACCTCGGACGACAAGAAAATTTTGATCTGGGAGTACGGCTTGCCGGTGCCCATGAAGTACATTTCCGACCCCACCATGCACGCGGTGCCCACCACGGGTCTGCACCCTTCAGAAGAGCACTGGGCCGCCAACTCCATGGACAACGAGATTCACGTTTACGGGGCGCGGGACCGGTTCCGCCGCCTCCGCAAGAAAGTGTTCAAGGGCCACACTTCCGCGGGCTTCGCGTGCCAAATGACCTTTTCCCCCAACGGGCGGTACATGGCATCGGGGGACGGCGAGGGCCGGCTCTTCGTGTGGGACTGGAAGTCGACCAAGCAGCTGCGGCGGTTCCGTTGCCACGACGACGGGCCCTTGATTGACTGCCAGTGGCACCCCTTGGAGCCGTCGTGGGTAGCCACAGCGGGCTGGGACGGCGCTGTGAAGCTTTGGGACTAAACAACTACGAAGCCAACAAGGATCTTTTCAAGGCGCTGCAGTTTGACTGCCGTGGGTGTCAAAGAAAACAGAGGAGGCGCAAGAGGCAGAATGATCCACCGGGGCACTAATTATTTGTATCAAAGGCAACAACTAATCACTACAATCCACTCCCCTTGGTAAGTATTATGTATTAGCGAAGGAACTGGGTTGCTTAAGTTAATTTGCTGTATGTACTAACTTAGTATGTAGATCACAGTATATCTAATTTAAATTCCAATTCTTATGCGCTATTCCATGTAGAATTTTAAATTTTATTAAGTGAAATGGGATTGGGGGGTTTTGGCTTATACGCCTTCGTTCTAATGAGCCGTGGACTTATGAATTATATATTCAAATTTTCTGAGCTTTTAGGGAGGGTCCTGCGGTTCTGTATCTCGGATGGCTAGTTGGTAGTCGGCAAAGGATTCTTCAATATTCAATATGGCCCATGGAGATAAGTGCATCCGCACCCTACTTCTTCTTCTCACTCGGACTGTGTTCCCTATTACCACTTCATCCTATTTCTTACCACGACCCGGGCTCGATTGGTTCGTTGCCGGCTTGCACCACCGAGCAGCCCCGCTTCGAGCCGTACTTCTTCCAGAACGGCTCCGGCAGGGTGGGGGCGTGCTTCTCCGCGAGCTCCGGGGCCAGACCGGGCCACGTGTCGATGGGAGGCAGGCTCACCCCTTGAGGCTGCGCCGAGCAATACGGGCGGGACCCGGGCTTGGCGAGGTACTGCTGGTGGTACGGCTCGGCAAAGAACCACAGGCCCCCGTACTGGTCGTACTTCGAGGCCGGCTCCACTTCGGTGGTGATGGGGGTGCCCAGAGCTTGCTCGTAGGCCTTTTTGCTGGCCAAGATCAACTCCTTTTGCTCGTCGTCAAAGTAGTAAAAGCCGGACCTGCGATGATGATGGTGGGGGTAACCAGCATAAGGGAAGATAAGAACACGCCGTCGTGGACGTCATTGACAATTGCTCTGAAGGTTCAATTGTATTATATCGAAACGGTCTCGTCAAAGTCAAGCGCGCTAGGCTCGTTGAGACAGAGTGCGTTGCGAAGAGGCAAGCCCCGTCCGCGCACAGGAAAAAAAGTCTAATATAGTACCGGTACTGGGTGCCGCGGTCATTGCCCTGGCCCATGCCGCAAGTAGGGTCGTGGGCTTCCCAAAACCACCGCAAAATGTCCACAAACGACACTTCCTTCGGGTTGTACACCACTCGCACCCCTTCCGTGTGGCCAGTTGCACCGCTGCACGCCTAATTTTGAATGATAGTGACGTTAACATAACCAGCACATCAGTAGGCAAACTGTTCGAGCAGCACCAACAACAAAAAGTTCGGGATAATTTTTGAGGTGGACAAGCTGTTATAAGTGAACTGACTCAGGAACACGCGCACGCAACGCATTCCTCGCTGAATCAACCATTTCAACGAAACAACATTCCACCTTGCCACCTAACAAAGAAAAATATGCGTCGACAAAGAACATGCGCATAACACAAACCTCTTCGTAGGTCGGGTTTGGAGTGAAGCCAGCGCAGTAGCCTACAGCCGTGGAATGAATGCCCGCAGGCAGCCGCCAGATGCCCTTTTCCGAGCCCCAAAAGCACCCGTTGGCGAACACAGCCACTTTGTAGCCTTCAGGCACCTAAAAATAGCCAGAAAGATTTCAAAGTAAGACCTCTTTTACCAATGTGCCCATTTTTACTAAAACTGACATTTTTACTAAAACTTACTGTAGTAGACACAAGAAGTGCCCAATAGCATTCCTCAGAAGTGGTACGAAGCCATAGGCTAGGTACAGCAGTTATCAAATTCATGCAGCCGAATACTTTCAATAATCGTACAAGCAAACACTTCTACCTCGTCCATCTTTTTGCCGAGCACGTAGTGCCTCTTGCCTTCGATACCAGGCATAGGAGTCGAGCGGCCTGGAAGCGCCTGTTGTAGAGACAGCATGAGAACCAAATTCAGTTTGCGTATAAGATTAGAAGCGCAAAGAATGCCCATATGGTCATTGATAACTTTGGACTTTGTTCTTTTTCTTTTTACCTGTTCAGGCTTAATCAAAGTGTCTTTTGAGCCGCCGCCTAGCATATCGAACAGCCCCCCAAACATGCGGACAGAGCCTCGTTGAGGAGTCATGGCTAGGCGGCTTGCGCTGCCGACCCGAGGCGCAGCGATGGCTCGGGCCGAGAGGGCAGCACGAGCAGCTGTTGCAGGCGCGAGTGCAGCCGCTGGGACGAGTAGGGTGGCTATCATAGTTCGGCGGAACATAGTTCGAAGATGCTACTAATGAATGAGGACGAGGGACCGGAGCGGACGAGGATGCGATGGATGATCCTCGAATAAACGATGACGTGGTAAAGGACGGCAAAGAAAGGTTGCATCACGATGAAATATATATTAGAGTAGTGAAGTTTAAACAGAGCTTTCAAACCAAGAAAAAAGAGAAGTGCTGTGAAATGTAAAATGCACGTAGCAAGCTAACGAGTTAGCTAGAACCATTACACATTGCCCCACAACATACAAAAGATAGTGCTGCAGCCTCCACTGATGAATGCTCTAGAGGCCGCACAAATAGCAGCTGCGGCTGCTCGCGTACGGGAAGAAAAGAAATCAGCCGAGCTAGCCGCATTCAGGCGACGGACGTTACAACGCACCGTGACAAACAATGTGAGCTTCCCCACAATTCTGGACTAGTTTCTTATAGCTTCTTAAAGCACCACTTGACTTCAATTGCCTTTATCAGGTCATAATCCATCGGAAGCCACACCGTCCAAGTGCCCCACCTTCGACTACGCCGAGACTAGCACAAGAGCCTTTCTCGAATGCTGAAGAAGGATTGTCTGTGAGCAGAGACGCTGCGTCGGATGCAGGCAGTGATTTAAGCCCGGGTGAGGTGTCGATATCCTCTGATTCACGCACGGGCTTAGAAATGCCAGAAGACTGCGAGCTAGCCCGGCGAATCGTGAACTCTACTGAGCAGTACAAGGCTGTTTGGTCGTGCTTACAAAAGCATGCGAAGCAATCGTCGCTTATTTTTGAAGATTAGGAAGGAGTTCATGGTGCCGACTTTTTTACTGCATTTAATAACTTGTGGTTCATTAGTTGTTTATTCCGAGGTAGATGAGATCGCAACAGGGAATTTTCATAATCGTTTACAATCACTGATTAGGCTTCTGAGTATGCAGTGCTGCTGAGTACTGAGTATGCAGTGTGAAGTTTACAGAGCGATGGCGGTTTAAATTTAAGCTACAGCTGAATATAAGATTAGATTCGATTACACTCCCCAATTGCAAAGAAATAAAAACAAGTAGCATAAAGCTGCGTTTTGATAAATCCTCCAGAACAAGTCTGACTGGGCTGAGTGCAGAAGCAGAAGAAATAAACAGAAGCAACGGCCCCTACTGGAACTGGCCAGTTGCTAAAGCCCATTTTAATATACCTTTTCATGGCCTGTATATTTGAAATTATAATGAGTGATGGGTCAATCGCTAAGCCGCTAAGTCATTGACATGGATTAATGGTGAAGTCCAGCAGCCAGGAGGTGAAGAGACGTCCAACGTCCAAGTGTGCTATTGCCACTTTGAGTGCAAACGGTGAGGCATAAACCCTTCGAAGAAACGAAGTTGGAACTCAAGATCCGGAGATTTCTGCGATTGCTATATCCAAGCGAGCTATTTGAGTCAGGCGCTTGAAATCGAATCAAATCCAGGAAACCTGCTGATTACATCTGCAGCCCCTCGCCACTCGCTGCGAGCCACGGCAAAAAATAGCTCGCAATGAATAATAAATAGCGTGCGCTATATGCGATATAGCTTAGGCATTCTTCTATATGTAGGCCCCAGATCGAGGAGGTCCGAAGCATTTAGCACTAATTGCTGAAATGGCGCTCAAATATCTGAGAACACAAGACAAACGACGCCACAGCCACATTCAATCACATCACCAATCACCACATCACGTCCGTGAGTGTGATCGTAAACACATTCTTCCCTGTAACGTTTCAAACTGTTTCCAAAACGAGAAGGAAAAGTGCGGGAGTTTGCGTAGTCGCCTCGGACACCACGGACGCCTCTGGGCTGCACGATGAAGCGATTTTTAACAAACGCCACGAAGAATTCCGCTACCAGTTTAGCAGGCAAAGATGTCGGCATCAATGCTGCAGCAGGTAGTCCGTCGTCAGCCGTTGAAGAGCTCAAGGTAGAGTGTGCCAAAACTACTCTTTCGAGGAGCTCACTTTCTAAGCAAAAGGGCCGCTTTTTACAGCCATGGTCGTACGTATGGTGCTACTAGGCTGACCTAAGAGCTCCCTCCCCATCGCTTTTCATGATAGATAATGCGATTGATCATTTGACCCAACACTGTCTTCGTCTGTGGCATCTTCATGTAAATGACCCAGGTGGCTAGCCTAGACAACACCAATACAGCTGAAAGCGCACCAGGCGTGTCAACAAACCCACCTAAAGTTGATGTACCGGCTCCGACTCAGCCAGTAACTCAACTAGAGGTGCATGCATCGGCTCCAGCCTCGGAGCCACTTGCCACTCCGGCAGCATCAGCCAGTGTCCTCTCAGCAGCACCTGCTGGCCGCCGCAAAAAGCAGAAGTGCAACAAAGCTGGCGGTGGGTCAGCGGCTGCTGCACCTGCTCCCGCACGACTTCTTACGCCAGCAAATGCGGTAACACCATTAGCAGGTGCAAATGTAGATCCAACCGTACCTGCTGTTGCTGCAGTAGCAGGATCAGTGTCGGCGTCGGCTCAGGAAAGTGGCGTGGGGAACACGCCTTCTCCAGATTTCAAAGCTCAGACTGCAACGAACATTACCGACCCCGCTCTCGCTGCTGCCACAAGGGATGGCCTAAAATCCACTGGTGTTGCTGTAGAACAGAAGGCAGAGGTTGCCCAAAAAGAGACTTCGTTGCCTTCAAACTCGAGCAGTAACTCAGGCAAGAGTAGTTGGGCATCCCTGCTGTCAGGGCAACAAGCATCTCAGAAAGTAGACGCGAAAGGCAACAAAGGTCGCAAATCAAGCTTGAGCACGAACAAACAGGGCAACAAAGACAGCAAAGCTGTCACCACTGTGGCACCATCGACCGTTGATGGCATGCCTGAGTTGCCAAGTACTGCCTTAGCAAAAGTTGAAGCAGACAAAATAGCGGGTCTCAATGTGGTGGAAGTAGTGGACTTGTCATCTGGAAGCGATTACACTGGCAGTTGCGTGAGCAGTAGCATCAGTATAAGAGGCGATAGCACAATTAGCAGCGACAGCAGTAGCAGCCTGAGTAGCAGCGCTAGGAGTAGCACAGAGGAGGCGTCCAGCGGTAGTAGTAGTAGCAGCAGCAGTCAGAAGGCCGTCAAAGTTGACGTTGACCTCGATGATGCTGCGCTGCTACGGGCAAACTTGTTCTTTTTGACGGCGCCTCAGCGAGCTCGCAGGAAGGAGCTTGAAGCAGCTGCAAAAGAAAAGGTTAGACCTAGGGGGTTGGGGCTGAGAGAAAGCATAATGTAGGTGCACAAGTGAGCGAGTGCCAGTAGATATACCCTTGCCAAATACTCTGACGGCGCAGTATTCAGAGTTGCGTGACTATCGGTATGTTCGTGACCTTGTGTATTTACGATTCATTACTTATGACAACTCTATGACCACGATATCAACTCATGCCCGCTTGTATTCTCAGGTGCGAGCTGAAGAACGCAAGCAAGAACAGCGCCGTGTGACCGAATTGCTCAATGCCAACAAGCGAGCAAGTGCAGCAGCCAAATCTGGCGATAGCAGCAGCGGCAGTAGTGTTGGTGGTGGCGTGTCTTTCTTTGCAGAAACGGCTGCACGCATCGCTGAAGCCAAAAAAGCAGCCGCTAGTGCTGCTGCTGGTGACGTTGGTGAAGGCAACGGTGATAGCAGCAACGGTGGCCTACAAGGTCCGCACCGAAGCGCAAAGGGAGGCAGACGGGCCATGTGGCCTGAAGTGCTTTTCCCATCTTGGAACCACGTTGGAGCTCAAGATGCTGGTACAAGTGCAGCTCATCAAAACAAAAAGTTGGGCTCATCTCAGGCTGAGGATGCGTTGCTGGCAGGCACAGCACCAGCAGCATCAGTGGCATCGGCGTCAGAAAATGAGGAGGCAGCAGCAGCTGATGCAGCAGCAGCTGATGCAGCAGCACTAGTTTTGCTTCCCACGCCTGCTTCGAGGCCTGGTGCAACAGCTCCTCCTCCTGCTGCTGCTGCCTCCGCGGGTAAACTACCTGAGGTTGCGCTGCTACGAGGAAGGTCAGCCTACAATAGTAGTGGTGCAGACCCGATAGAAGTGCTCGTAGCTGCCGCAACCCGCTGTGGAGTGTCGGAAGCTGATGCCCTGAGTGCTTTGAAAACACTGAGTGCGGTTGCTTACAGTCGCGCCCAGGCCCATTTCCAACCTACGAGTGGTGGTGGTGGTGGTGGTACAGAAATCGCCGGTGGCACGGCTGCCACGACTGCGCTAGCTCTCAAGCCAGTGATTGATGTCGATTCACTCAGTAGTGATAGCAGTAGCACTAGCAATGTTGACGACATCAGCCGTGAAAGCGTTTTGAAAGCGTGCCCTCTGCCGTGGTGTGACTTGTATCGCCCCACCAAAGCTGAAGACTTCAAGTGCCGCAACGGCCCGCTTCCGCACACCTCAGCGGCTACAAGACTGGCGGTGCCACAGGTGAGAGGGGGGCACACAAGGGGAACTGGTAGGGTGGGGCGAGAAAATGCTAGAGTAAGTATGCTATGTGATTGTACATATATTTGTTCTCCGTACTCTAGTAATTCATTGCTATCTTGAGTTGTTCATTGGGTGCTGAGCAGTGCAGCTCTGCTCTAGATATGCACACTTCTCCTAGATACTACTTTCTGGTTATTTCTACCTACCTACCTCTCCATTATTGCACAATACCAAACGCCCCCCCCCCCCATTGATAGGTCGTGACGTGGCTGCGCGAATGGAAAGCTGCTCACGGCCACACGCAAGCCGCCGCACTGTCCTCTTCCGCCAATCAAAAGAACAAGAACGCCTTCTGGCTCGGCAGCAGTGGCCGTGGCGGCCGTGGCGGCGCTAGCTATAACAACGACGACAATTACTACTCGGACGGCGATTCCGACGACGAAGACAGTGGCCCGGGCAACGCTTGCTTGCTGCATGGACCCCCGGGAGTGGGGAAAACGGCGGCTGTTTATGCGCTGGCTGAACAACTCGGTGAGGATGAACATACGTACTCATGCAAGCACTTGAAGAAAAAGAAAGGGTGCGATGATAAAGTTGCAATTCGTTGACTCATAAACCCATTATACTCTGTTTTTTTATTCTAAAGCCTTGCAATTTATTGTTATCTTGTAATTCCCTGTTCAAACGAATGTGCCATCCTTGGTGCGCGCGCACGCGCACACACTCGCCAAGGTTTCCACGTGATTGAGGTACACGCAGGGCAAGCGCGCAACGGCGCAGCCATTCAGAATTTGCTCTTTGAAGCGACCCAGAGCCGCCATGTTGACTTTTCCGCCGCCCAATCCCGGGATTTCTACAGCAATCAAGCCATCGCCGCTGTTTCAGATGCAACCGCGGCGCCTAGTCTACTCTTTGGCGGGAAGCAGAAGTCAGGCAAGGGTGGTAGCAACAAAAGCAGTGCGGATAGTGCTCCCTCCAAGAAGCCCATGAGTGCAGCGGCAAAGAAAAAGGCCGAAGCAGCTGCGCTTGCAGCAGAAGCCGCCGCAATGGCCAAAGCTCAGAAAGACAAGGAGAAAGCCGCTGCCAAAGCCAAGGCCCTTGCGAAAAGCCTTGCCAAGTTGACCCTAATATTGTTCGAAGAAGTTGATGCGGCGTGGGCGCTGGAACAGGCCTCGGCCCAGGAAAAAGCCAACCACGCTTCCAACAACGACGCCAACCACAACAGCGGCAGTGGTAGCAGTGGTAGTGGTAGCGGTGGTGGCACCGTCGCTCGAGGACGTGTGGCCGCAGACGACGACACCGCTGCCAATGGCGTTGACTTGGGGTTCTTTGCGAGCTTGAAGATGCTCATCAAGTCGGCGAAATGCCCGATCGTGCTCACAGCGAATTCCGTGCCTCAAGCCAAAGACTTCGAGCGGCTCAAATGCCGGGTAGTGCCGCTCGCGCCGCCGCCGCTGCACGAGGTTGGTAGCTACTGGCTTTAGTACCGTACTACTACTGTATCGTAATTAGCTCTTCGACGCTGTATTTTTTTCTCATGATTAGTTTCAATCGTTAGACCACCATTTATGCGTGTCTATTCCGCTTGCGGTAAGCACATTCCGTTCATTATTTCGCTTCGTTCTTTGCCCTTTTTTCTACATCTAGGTAACGATGCAACTCTGCACCGTGGGCGCTGCGCAGAAATTGTCGTTACCCGGTGGTTTAGCAGCTTATGACGCGCTCGCTCGAGAAGCGCATGGCGACCTGCGAGCATGTTTGCACACCCTCATGCTTTGGGCGGACCACACCGCAACCTTAGGAGCACGTTCAACAAAGCACGAACCAGATGCAGGAAAAGGAGCAGGAGCAGGAGCAGCAGAAGGTACTGAAGAAGGAGCAGGACCAGGACCAGGAGCAGGACCAGAATTCAGGGTGCCGGCAGCACCACTGGACGACGACCTTCTTGACCTTGCAGCGGTGCGGTGGGGCCGTGAAGCATTCGCTCTCGAGCAAGTTGGCCATTTCTCCTCAACAACCTCGCGTAAAGCGCTGTCTGGCAACAGCAGCAGTAGCAACAACAACCAGATGGAAGAAGACAATGGCAATGAAGCAACCGAAGAGAAGGCTACAAATGAAGGAAAATCCGCTGGACCAACCTCCCTCACTGGTAGCATCGGCACTGACGCAGCTACTAGCGCCGATGCCCCCACTCTTCCGTGGTTGAAGTTGCTTGCACCCCCAAAGGTCACTCACGTGGTGCCCTCCATTGGGCCTCTCGAAGGCGGCGGGTGCATTACAGTGCACGGGGAAGGTTTCACCAGCCGTCGCGTGGTTCTTGACCGATGGCTCCTCTCGCAGCACAGTAGCAGTAACGGCAGTGATGCAAGTAACGATAATGTTGAAGGAGATGGTGCAAGCAAAGAATTGCCTTCCACACCTACTGCTCCGACACATGTGATGGTTTTGGTGGGCGGCCAGCCGTGTTCCGATGTGACCTGGCTCAGTGACGGAAAAGTCAAGTGCGTCGTGCCGCATGGGGTGGCGGCGGGAGCCTGTGAAGTTGAAGTCATCATCGACGGCGCTCTCAAGCCTGAACGCAACGGCAGTCACGCAAGTAGTAATGGTGGCGTGGGCGAGGGATTGCCGGTGTACTGGTACCTCAGGCCAAATGCGGAAGAGTACGATGAAGGTGGAGGCAATGGTGGCTCGTCAACTTCATCTAAGGATGGCAGTGACGATGATGACATCAGTAGCGACAACGATGAGAGAAATGCTGCTGCTGCAGCTGCAGGCAAAGGCCTTCGTGGAAGAGGTCGCCCATCAAAGGGGGGCACAAAAGCAAAAATACTGGTAGCATCACCGGCGGAAAGCGACGACTTTGTGAACCCAACGCCCGTAGTTGAGGAACAGACAGGATCGCGCCTCAAGGTAAATGCTCCAAGAGCAGCGTTGAACGCGATTGAACCTGCCTCGGCCAAGAAAGCGTCTCTTTCTGATTCGGACGATGACTTTGAGTCGCCTTTGAAGCAAAGCGACAGTGAAAAGGCAACAGATCATGGTGGCGCAGCCACTGGAAGTGAAAAGGGGGCGTCGGCTGAAAATACTGGAAAGTCCCAGACCACCACCACCACTCCTACAGAGGCTGCTGCAACGAATGAAAAGCCAGACAAGGCTGGCACTGGCTCGAGCAGTGGTAATGGAGAAGCTGGAGAAGCCGAGTGGGTACAATGCGACAAATGTGCGAAATGGCGGGTGTTGCCGCCTTCAGAGGAGGCCTATGAACTCCCGGAGGGCGCATGGTATTGCCGCATGAATTCGTGGAACACTACATTAGCGTCGTGCGATGCGCCAGAAGAGGGAGAAGGAGAAAGAGCACAGTCATCTCACAATCACGACTCCATCGAACAAACCTTCACAAGTGCAACTACCACGGCCAATACTACAAAGACGACTGCAACTCCGGCAGCTAGCACAAGCGACGACGGCACTGCGAACAACGAAGCACAAGACCAACCGAACCAATCTTCAGGAAGCACAGTAGTGCCTCCTGTCTCTCGTGCTTGGCCTCCTCCCGCACGCTTGTCTGCTTTCCGTGGCACCCGAATGAGTGCTGACGATGCAATCAGCCGCACTGTTCCGAAGGACACAGCAGCAGCAGCTACAACAGCCACGACGGCAGCTCCTCGTACAACAACAGGTGCTGCAGCAGAAGCGCTCCAAAAAGCACTTGCATTTGCACAACGGCAGGCTCAGCTCTTGTTGCCTTTGGTGGAAGCAGCTGAAAACGCGTCCTTTGTCGACTGCGCTTTCACCAGCAGCGCCCACGCACGAGACTGCGACGGCCGGGATGTCGCCGTGCTGCCTCGAGCAGTGCCGAACGGTGGGGGTGCCAGCGCATTTGGTGACGGCGGCAGCAGCCTTCATGGCCAGGTATAGTCCTTATTGCATTCACTTCTGAGTTTTCTGACTTCTTGTTCTTTGTATACGAAACTGCAACTGTGTAATATTCATCGTTGTTTTGTATGATTAGCAGTACCATGTTTTCCGATGCCTATCTGTGTTCAGAAAGAAATCTCCAATATTTCTTTCTCAATATCCTCTGTCCAACCCCTTTCCCTCGTGCTTACAGGGAGCGTCTGACCCGTGGTGGGGTGGGGCAGCGCAAGGCAACTACGGCGATCTTCTCGGGCCAGCGGGGCTGAGGTCTTCTAGTCGTGGAGAGAGCAGCAGCAGCAGCAGCAGCAGCGACGTAAGCAGTAGTTCTAGTGTA